>Ga0209442_1000130_pt1 | contig 44228 bp, 28 predicted proteins | sample LauGreSBDMM110DD_2_FD_187565 | JGI IMG/M metagenome (GOLD analysis project Ga0209442, IMG submission 187565) | Freshwater lake microbial communities from Lake Michigan, USA - Sp13.BD.MM110.DD (SPAdes) (version 2) | ecosystem: Environmental > Aquatic > Freshwater > Lake | place: Lake Michigan...
TCTGTACAGAAACGTGTAGTAAAATGTGTAGTAAAATGGATTTCTGTACAGAAACGTGTAGTAAAATGTGTAGTAAAATGGATTTCTGTACAGAAACGTGTAGTAAAATGTGTAGTAAAATGGATTTCTGTACAGAAACGTGTAGTAAAATGTGTAGTAAAATGGATTTATGTACAGAAGCGTGTAGTAAAATGGATTTCTGTACAAAACGTGTAGTAAAATGTGTAGTAAAATGGATTTCTGTACAAAACGTGTAGTAAAATGGCAAAAAATGTGTAGTAAAATATAAAACGTGTAGTAAAATGGCAAAAATGTGTAGTAAAATATATAATGGTTTTTTGAAACATGGTTTTTGTGTTTTTGTGGACACAAAAACGTGCAGGGACTGCAAGGCCATGTTAAAAACGTGCAGGGACTGCAGGGCCATGTTAAAAACGTGCAGGGACTGCAGGGCCAAACGTGCAGGGCCATGTTTCGTTTCCGGAGGCACGTTTTCGTGGAAAACGTGAAACGAAACATGTAGTTTGTGTAGTAAAAACTGCAATTGCACATTCGTTTTCGGAGCACGTTTTCGTTCACGTTTTTGTGTACGTGAAACGAAACATGTAGTTTGTGTAGTAAAAACTGCAATTGCACATTCGTTTTCGGAGCACGTTTTTGTGTACGTGGCACTCTACAGAGGACTCGACGAGGAGGATTGCACAAACAATGGCAAACGGCGCGCGTATGGCACAGGAAGGTGTCTACTGTGGTGACTGGCTCTATAAGTGTTTGTCCTCCGACCGTGATCCTGGTGGAGCAGAAAGCTGCTGGGGTAACCAAGCTCCCGGGGCCGTGCCCTCCGACAGCGACCGTCGTGCAGCAGAAAGCTCCTTGGGCAACCAAGCTGCCGGGGCCGTGCCCTCCGACAGCGACCGTCGTGCAGCAGAAAGCTCCTTGGGCAACGACGCTTCCTGGGCCGTGCCCTCCGAAAGCGATCCTGGTGCACCAGAAAGCTGCTTCGGCAACCAAGCGTCCCAGGCCGACATCATAGAAGCAATGTTCGGCGCGTTCAGCGGCTTTCAAGGGCCACAGACAGGCCTCGCTTTTGGACCCTTGGAAAATCTAACCCTAAACCTTCTTTCTGAAGCTGCTTCAGCACAGGAAATGGCTGCAGCAAATGAGCAGACGCCTCGCTTTTTGGGTGACAGTCAGCAAATCAACCTTGCGCAGACGCCTGTCTTTTGGGCTGACAGTGAGCCGGTCCCGATCCAGATCAAGAAGACAGAGATCAAGAAAGTCTGCAGCAAGTGCGGGAAGCTTGGACATAACATGCGCACGTGCGAGTTGGAGGAAGAGGAAGCAGTAGGTAAACGTCAACGCCGCGATCGAGGTCCTTCTACACCCAAAGAGAAGAATTTCTCCACAGACCCGCTCTCTAGTAACAGCATCCACGGCGCGACCGTGAGGGCGCAGCTCAAGGGCGTGTTCTTCTCCCCAGAGAGGAGAGCGCGCAAACTTGCCTTGTTCGATGACGGACCATTGCAACACCGCATGCGAGAAATTCTGAATGACCGAGCAATCGCGTACATTGGAACACTTTTGAAGAAGGAGATGCTGGAAATCTTACCAAACAAGTCTCTTTTCGGGTTCAGGTCCATTCTGATTGACAAGGAGCTATATTTGGCTCGTTTTCACACGAGGTACTGCCCAAAGGAAAAGGACAAATCAAAATCGACAAGCAGGAAAGTGATCGAGTTTTCCCGTGATGATGTGGAGGAAATGTTGGGCGCATGTGGATACTTCAGAGAACACTCCACTCGCCTCAACGCAGACGATCTTTTTATAGAGTACAAGTATGATCCATTATTTGCTATTCAGAGACAATACAGGTTTTGCTCTATTTTGGAAGGCGAAGATCGGTCTGGTTTTGTGAAACACAAATGCCCGCAGGTTCTTGCCGAAGTGATTTCGCGTCTGCGCGCACAGATTGCACTCGAGGAGACCTGGTTCAAGACAGTCTGGCAGGAGCGTGCAAACATCAAATTCTTGTCAGTTCCAGAGATCATGTCAAGAATTGAGACGCCGCAAGTGTTCTTTTTCCCCTTGGAGAAGTTAAGGTACAACGAGCATGAAATCAACAATCTGTTCACCCTTTTCGAAGAGACGGAAGAGAAGGAGCTAAGGGAGCACCAAACGTCGCAGAAGGGCATGACAATGAGCAAAGCTTTTAAGCGTCGTATGCCAATGTACTACAAATGGATCGTTGACGAAGGTATCAGCTCGGTTCAGACATAGTTCTTTATTAGACTAACGGATTATTAGACTAACGGATTATTAGACTAAGGGATTTTTAGACTAACGGATTATTAGACTAAGGGATTTTTAGACTAACGGATTATCAAATTAACGGAAAGCTATAGCAGAGAAAGCTCCGTATCAGCAAGCTCAGTAGCTCAGTATAAGCCGTACTTATCCTCCCATTCACCTGGCCGCATTAGCCAGGGAACTAGGTTCTCGTTCATTTCGTATGTTGTGTCATACACAACTCTTTCTCCATGCACGTCTTCGTCCCAACTGTCGTCTGCTTGGTGTGATTTTTTGTGTGGTTTTTGAAATTGTCTCTTGTTTGTTTTCTTGTTTGTAATTTCTTCACTTGATATTTTTGCATCTTGCTTCATCCAAAACAATTTGTCTTCGCTGTCGAGAGTGTTTTGTGGTGTGTAGGCATTCCCATACAAATCTTTCTCTGAAGAAAGAGTTTTAGCAAGACAGGAATTGTGGTAGGCTGCTGCCATGTGGGCAACAATGCGGCATTCATGTTGGCTGCATATGGGAATTTTCGTGTTCTCAAATTCAATAAACATATTTTCGATGAAACCATCAGGCTTGATGTATTTCCTCATCGCTTTTAACACATCTTCGGTTTCCACAAATGACTGTATCAAAGGGACGGACACGGGAAGAAGAGAATTTTCATTGCCTGCGAACAATCGCATTTAGTGTACATGTACTGGATGAAATCTTTCAAGTACAATGTAACAAAAATTAAAACTAAAAAAAATTCAAAACAATCATTCTATAAAAGAACATAGCAAAAATGTTTGACGTGCTTACAAATCCTCTTATCTTCAGACCACCTCCAAAACCAACTGGCATTCAATGGAGGAAAGACTCCAAAAATTCTCTTGTGCGCACCGTAACGGGAAATCATATACACATTATGCTTATATGTCCCTTTGACAAAGATACAAGCATTCAAGATTTCAAGAGCACGAAAAACTTGATAATTTGTTTTCATGGCAACGCAGAAGATGTACACACATCTAAAAGTTACTGCCAGTGGTTGGCTGATTCGACAAAAACGAATGTGATCACATGCGATTATCCTGGTTACGGATTTAGCACAGGTTCTTGTAGTGAAAGTTCGATGAATGATGCCGCCGTGACACTTTTGGATTTCGCATTATCACATCTAAACCATAAGATGCATGAGATCTTTATAATTGGAAAATCTTTGGGATCAACGCCAGCTATCTACACTGCATCGCAGCCTGTGTGTTACGATTTGGCTGGCATTGTCCTCATAGCCCCGATTGCCAGTGGTGTTCGATGTTTGAGCGGGAGTAATAACATTCCGGAATTCATCCTAAATAGATTAGATCAACTGGTGTTACCAAACATCACACGTATAAAAGACGTCTGTTGTCCGATACAGTTTATACATGGCGAGCAAGATAATGTTGTGCCCGTCTCAAACACACGAGCTCTGATGGTAGCATTGCATTCACATTGTATGACCAAACCACTGTTTCTAGACTGTTCACACAACGACATAGAAAGCAAGTTTAGTTTGCAGTTTACGAATACCATAGAAACATTTATGCAAAAATGCGAAGAGAGATCATTGTCAAAGAGCGCATATTTCAATGAGTGATTTCAATGAGTGATTTCAATGAGTGATTTCAATGAGTGATTTGAATGAGTGATTTCAATGAGTGATAAAACGATAAAAACATGAAGCATATTTACGTCTGTGATTACAATGTTGCCAAAGTTTACAATGTTGAGGATGATCGTTATGATGATCGTTATACTCATACCCACTCGCAGTGAAAGATGTGTGGTTACACGCAGACTTCCTTCGTTTGGCCTTAGAGTGCACCGGGGCTATGATGTAGACAGCACGAGAAAACCGGCTGTTGCCTCGCGCCAAGTTAACGGAGTGTGTCACATGTCGCGCTTAAAACTTATTAATAACACAATGACCTTTGATCCTATGCCTGGAGCAGTATACTCAGCGCAGATGTGCTCACATACAACAAACGCGGAACTTACATGCTCAATGCTTGCACAGAACATGTCTTCTCCTGCAGACAGCAGCACACATCTCCACAAATTTCCTGTGAGTGAGAGCTCGCAAGCAGCGAGGTCTCTTTCCCAAATACATCCTCATAAAACTCGGTGTACATCGTGTCACAAAGCGAATCTCACACAGGTGCTCACACGCCTGATGCAAAGTGTTCCAATAAGCCTCAAGGCGCGTGAACAACTTAGTTTTGGACGACCGCAAAGAATCAGCACAGAGCGTCTGATTGCTGCACATCTACACAGAAAGCTGTGTGGTGCGAACAACACATGTCAAAGTCTCAAAGAAGCTGTGTGTGGGGGGGGAGGGTTTGGGGGGTCTTACCACGAATGCATGCGCCGTGGTGAGTTTATGCCTTCTTTACTCACGAACTTAACAGTACCTGTCAGTGTCATACCTTCTTCTGATACTCTTTGGAGCAGGAACTGGGTCTTCTGTCCACACACTGCAAAAGCTCAAGTTGGCCCGTCACAGGATGCTTCTGTCGACATTGGAGTGTGTACTGGGTCGGTGCCAAAAGATGTGTGGCTGGATCCCAGTCGCAGAGTTAGCGCGTGTACACAATCCATAAATGAAGATGCCCCCTCCTCCCCATCAGTAAACTTTTGTCTCATCAACGCAGAAACGCAGAACCTTTGCTTGAAAATGGCTGCTTGGAAACAAAGAACAGAGTATTATCTGTGTCAGGCTGCTGGTATCTGCGAAGAGTCTGATTTCTTCTACTCCCCCACCACATTCAATCTTCAAGAACAGGAATTTGTGTCTGACACGGTACAACGCTACTACATCGAGGATGCAGGCTTGTCGTGTCCTCTCGGATCATCATCTTCCAATGGCGTCAAAGAACAGCAAAACGCTAACGAAAATGCTCTTCAGCACTGCTCCTCTGTCAAATTATCCCCCCTTCTCATAGTTCTCGAAACGTTTCGTGAGGGAAAACGAGCTCTGGTACTACTTTCGTACCACGGCATACGCGTTTGCTTTCGATTTCTTCAAGTCTTCCTCGCTGTCACAGTAGATGCAGCAGCGAGTATTGCTTCTACAGCAACCAACTCAGTGCAAGCAGCAGCGGAAGCTCTATTAACAGAAATTACGGCATTCATGTTAATTATAGGAGACTTTGTAGAGCAGATTGGAAGCTCTATTATGGAACTTGCGTTGAGTAGAGGCGTTGGAAGTACATTGAAGGAGATTATTATGGCAATGTGTGTGATTGTGCGCTGGATCTACAATAGCATTTGGGCAGCAATACTCTGTCCAATTGCCCAGTTTGTATTAGATTACTTTGCTTGGGCCCTCGACATTTGGAAGATGGTTGTCAATGCACTTAGAGCTGTTGGAATTCCTACCAAAGAGCTATATGATTTTATAGAGTGGACAAGAACACTGCTTGACACCCTGAGCAGCTTTCTCGGTGAATGCAGTGACATGCGCGATATCTGTACCCTTCCCTCTCAAGTTGCTGAAGACTCGAGCACGACAGGCACACTCCCCATGCCCACACGCTGTTGGTCTGCGTACGTAACGTTTTTCGGAGATAATCAGCAATTGTCGTGCAATGATGCCGATACGTGTAAAATTAGCTCGCTTTCATCAGAAACAATCATGTGCGGGGCGTGCCCTGCGCAGACCAACCCCAACATCCAAGATTATGCGTGTGATTACGTCACGTCCATATGCACTTGTGCAATTCCTCAGTTGCGCAGCTCCTCCTGTCTTGTAAACGAAGATTGTATGCAGGGTGAGCAAGAGAGCTGTATGCTTATCGACGACAATTTGCAACTTTCGCGCTCATCGATTTTGTGCAACGAATGTCAATTTCAAAGCATGTGCTACCATACAGCTCTTTCAGACAACGGTGTGTGCGCATGTGGCACTCGACAACGACTGTTTCAATTATGCTCACAAAAAGAAGCGGAAAGACAAAGTACTTTGTCGCTGATGCTCAACAACCTTTGTATTTACTCACAGGCATCTTCACCCTTTTACCAAGTGGAGTTTGCACAGACCAGTGTTATAGCCTGCCAGCTCTTGGATCCAACAACAGCAAAGTGTTCTTACGTAGTTGACAGCAATATGTATGTAGTACGTGGCTATAGCCGTGCACGCAGAAGATTATTGAGTGTAGGAATTGATCAAGACACAGGATCGGAAAGCTATACAAGTATGGATCCTACTTGCCGAGACGCCCTCGTATCCGAAAATCTTCCATACACTCGCGCAAGCTGTCAAGCAAACTATGAGAGTAGCAAGGCTACTATTGCACAACTTGGTCTGCAGCAACTCCTACCACAATGCTCTCTATGCAGTTTTACAGATGCTATAGATGCCGCACGCAGGAATCCTCTTGCTGTGCTACGTATTGTGACCAGCCCAACAATGCTACTGACAATCATACAACGCCACGGCCCAGGTGAACGTGCATCGCTCTTGTTCCTGACGCTTCATCAAGGGCTGAGTCGCTCTGTCAGAGATATTCAAACCCTTGAAGGTTTCAAAGACTCCTTTTCTCTGGTGTCTATACAGCGTAGCAACGGAACAGACAGGACACATGTAGTACATATTGACGATAAGATACTCCCGCCCGCTCTTGCACGCACTTTGGAGCTTTTCATACATCAAATTCTGTCAAATGAAGGGGTGTCAAATGAAGGGGTGTCAAATGAAGGGGTGTCAAATGAAGGGGTGTCAAATGAAGGGGAACAAAAATCACAGGAGCTGGAGGAAGGCACATCAACCTTGAAAACAGAGGATATCTCTACGAACACCACGGTATCACGACAACTCCTTTTCTTCCAAGAACTTGTGCTAGCAGTTGAAAAGCGTGTTCGAAGTGGTTGGAATGAAGCTGACAGACTTCACGAAGCTTTTGCTGACAGTGTAACACAGATCTTGACATACAAAAACGTCCCAGAACAGCGAAGCGCTGCTGAGCAGGAATGGGGCGCGTCTTCGAACGAAAAAGAAAATTGCGACGAATTGCGTGATCTTCTCTTGTTATTGATACGAACTACCAATGGGATTCACTTGGGGTGGCGCACAATCACACACGAACGTGATACCCTGCAAGCAAAACCTTTCGATTCTTTACAACAAGCATGGCCAAAGTTCATTAACGTAGATGCGCGAGACTCATTGAACGACTATAGCTATGTGCAGACACAAGATATGCTTGTAAATGCTGCTTCTGAAATTGTCAACAACACATTCACAGTACTCGACATCAAACCATCGATTTTCTACAATTTCCTATTTTCCGTGGTCAGTGCAGCAAACATTTCATTCGCTCCCTGCTCATACGAAAGTGTGCAGACTTGTTCGGAATGGCGAGTACGCTTGTGGCATGGTATACTGATTTGTTTTTTTTATTTCAGTATCTCTGCGTTAATTTTGAACACGTTCGGGTTTTCTTTTCTAAGTGGTTTACTTGTGCCTTTTTTCTCCATTGTGCTTCTGCAATTGTGCTATGGTTACACTTTCAGATGCTTGCCATTGATTCCAATATGTGCTTTTCAAGATTTTACAGAGTCGATCAATATGCTCTTGCCACTATCATTGGAACTTCCGGATGATTTAAAAAGTACAGACGCGAAATGCCTCGTCCCATGCACCTCTGACAACAATATGCAGAACAACATTCAGAACAATTGCCTGGCACGCTACCCTTCAGTCAAATGCACTAAGTCGTGCAAAGATCCTCCATTTGCTTACACTTCAGCATTGAGTGTTATGACATGGGCTTTCGTGGAAATTGGATCTCCTGTATCTACTTACGTTCTGAAAAACTCACACAATGTTCCTTTCCTCCAACATGAAAGCTTCAACAAAGAGCTCCTTTGGCACGAGACTACACTCAAGCGAGGTAGCACGGACTTAATACGTGCTCACCGCATCTGCTTTGCTTTGAATTCTTACATGTTGGTGCCATATCTTATTATCGTTGGCATTGCACTGGTGCTTGTCTTTACAATGTTTACTATTCTCTTGGCACAGCTCTTTCCAATACTTATTCTTTTTTTTTCGTTATTCTCAGCAGCAAGCGTCTCATCTGATTACACAATTTATGAAGATGCTGAAGCAGAATTAGAGGAAGAATTGGAGGAAGAGCAGGAAGAAGTGGAGACAAAACGGGAGGAAGTGTCGGAGGCTGCTCAAGACCTAAACTTGCAAGCAAACGAGCATTATATTGTTCAAATGCCGTAGTGCTTGAACCTGCTTGAACCTTATAACAAATGAAGAACTACATATTTCGCATTATTTATAAAAATGAAAACTTTTGATGTTAGTGTCTGTGTTTTGAACACAAACGTTATATGGAAACAACGAAATACTTCAGAGAGTAGTCACATAGGTGTGCACCAAAACGCACCCCAACTGACTCAAGCATTAACTCAAACACTAAATCAACCACTAAATCAACCACTAAATCAACCACTCAATCAACCACTAAATCAACTACCAGATCAAATAGCAGGAACTCCAATAACAACAGATATTGTTTGCACTTGGCACCGGCCTGCTCGTCATAAACTAGAAATGATTTTTCTGACATTGCCATTCTTTGTATTACTGTCTCTGGCGATAACGTTTCAACAAAATGCAAACGTCTATATTCTTAGCACACTTATTGGCAGCACATTAGTACTAACAACGCCAGCTGTGTTTGTTGTGTGGCATAGCTCCCGCTGGCGTGTCACGCAGCACAACTATGTACATATGTTTCTTCTGCACATCGCCGGAGTTCTGACTATGCTACAAACAAGTTATGTTTCAGTTGTGTTCATCGTCTTCTGTGCAGTATTTGCACACCTACTTCAACAAAGTATCTCAAAAAGCATGAATATCAGACATAATATCAGAAATACGGGAATTTGTGCACTGATGCTTGTTCTTAATGGAATTGCTCTGATACTCCTTCAGCAGCAAACAGGAGAATCATCTTGGCATTTTCATATTCTGTGCAGCATAGTTGCTCTCTTAAGCATAAGCGTCTATATTGTATACACGTACATCATTTCTTATATCTAATTCTGCCGCAACAGGCTATATATGAAGTTCCTGATATGTCGTCGGCCTTGTTTCCTTGTCATGTGGTCGGCCTTGTTCCCTCCTCCGCCTGCGCCAACTACAAAAAGAACTACAAAAAGCAGTACAAAATGAATACAAACATACCTACAAACATACCTACAAACATACCTACAATCAGGTGCAGCACATGCGGACATCAACCCAGCAATAAATCTTTCGTACCAATCTCTTGGAATCATTCTTCTTGGAATCATTCTTCATTGAATTCTAAATTCGTCTCTTCTGCACAGCTCCTGCCGATTCCCAACGCATGGATACACGAGCAGCATCTTCTACACCGATCGAACAGGCGCCCAGAGCGCATGCTTCTGCAGGCGCATCATTTTGCTGACGTCAGAGCGCATCTCAGGCGGCAATTTTCTTCGCATGCCTTCAGTGAGTATTCCACGCAAAATTATTCCACTGACAATTCTACCATGCTAGCCGACATCAAAGCTAGTATACACACACAGTTTCCTACGAAATTCTTGACAAGAAATGCTTCAAAGTCCTTGTCGCCAGAGATTCTTCATGACACTGAAACATTGCTGCTTATCATAAGCATGACAGCAGTTTGTGCCACTATTATCACTATATTTTGCTGTTTCAAAGTATGCTGGCGGTCCAAACAAACGAAATTTTTGCCAAAAACTTGTGACAGTGATATTTAGTTACAGTGATATTTAAGAATCTTAAAACTCCGAACACCGAGAAATGTCCGACCCCCTCGCCCAGGCTCAGATCCTTTCTTTGACGGTGGCAGCCGACACGGCGCTTGCGGAGGCGGAGAAGGCTGGCACGCTGGAACTCAAGATCACCAAGGCCGAGAAGGTGATCTACCATTACCAGGATGTCGACGTGCTCAAGGTGCACGTCGAGCGCGCTAGGGACATCGTCGCCCAGGCTCTGCTTTCCCAGCAGATCGAGGCCCGTGTTGCCTTGAGGGATGCAGCCCAGGGCGCTCTTTACAGGGCGGTGTACGCGGCCACGCCTGCAGTCGCTGTCTCCAACGCCTGGGAGGTGATGTCGACGTACCCGAATCAGGTGGTTCACGGGATGGCGGGGATGGCGGCTTTCAACAGGGAGAAGGAGCGAGCATGGGAGATCTTCGCGTCGACCAATTTTACGTGGGGAGAGTATGCCGGCACAGCCGTAGCTCCCTTAACGCCGAAAAACCTGAAGCTGCACACCCTCTTCACGCTCAAAAAGCTGACCGACAACTCAACGCACACCTCAACTCCGCTTTCGGTGTGTGTGAGTGAGTAGTGCATAGCAGGCCTCTGCAGCCACCCATTGCGCTGTCTGCATAAGTTATGTTTTTATTCATAGATAATAAAGACTGCCAAAATCATCGCCAAAAATATGTGAAAATGATATTTAAGAATCTTAAAACTCCGAACTCCGAGAAATGAACGACCTATTGGGTATCATTGTCCTCCTGGTATCAATCATGGGATGGTGCTTGATCCTCATCGCATATTCCAGAACCGAGGACCTCGTTGTCCTCGTAATGGTGCATTGCGTCGTCGTGTTCATACGCCGCCTCATGTGCAGGTTCATGCCCATGCGTAGAATATGGCATGCGGTCGGCGGCCTGCAATCGGGGGCAGCCCTCATTGACACCCGCCTCTATACTGGCCCCATTACGGGAGCAAGAGAGGTGGAGTTTATTGCCCGAGTGCGATGGAGGAACGAAAATAACATTACGCTTGGCAGCAGCTGTCGCGGACGTCTAAGACCTGCACTCGACGCTGGCGGCTCTCGTCCTCCCAGGCACCAATGACAGTCCGGGCCACCGTGAGCAAGGAGGGCAAAAACAAGATGCCCTTTGCTGCATTTATTCATAGATAATAAAAACGTGTAAAAACAGGATGCCTTTTGCTGCAGTACCCAATCACATTTTAGATCAGAATGCCGTCGTTCTCAAAGGCGGACGTCTCCACCCAAGCTCGTGACAATCGTCTAATTCTGGTCATGGGGTACGGGTGACAGAGCGGCTGCAGCCCGCTCCCAGCCAGCATGAAAACTGCTGCCCACTAATTTTATAATTGTTTGTTTGTTTTTGCTGCAAGCATCCTGATTCACGTACATTTCGTTTGTTTATAAATACCCTTCATCATTTGTTTTGCCCGCGATTGCAAGTAGTGACAAATGCTTTCGACGAAAGTAATATTCTAGAATAGTGACTAATGCTTTCGACGAAAGTTATATTTAAGAATTTTAAAACTCCGTAAGCACCAATGTCCTCCATCTCGATCGCAGCACACCTGAACATAGTCGGTGCAATCGTGCGCACATATGAGAGCGATCTCGACAAGATGAGGCGCGAACTCCAGCTGGCCGAGAATGATCGCCACCTGCTCAACATCGAGAATGATCGCCACCTGCTCAACATCAGGCGCCAGCTCAACATGAAGTCCTTTGAGGCGAATGTCTTCTTCTTGACCACTCTGATTGGTCTATTCAGCACCTTCTTCTGGGTGACAAAATTTTATATGCACTATGCGTCGGAGGTCGACATGAGGCGCTTCCTCACGTGTCTGCTTTCATAAGTCATGTTTTTGTTCATAGATAATAAAAACGTATAAACACAGAAGTTAATGTCACATTACGAGCGGAGCAGGCGGGTGACGTGGACTGAGAGGAGCAACACACAAGAAACAATCAGTGCTCCGTTGACGGGGTCGTAGCTGTTTGAGCGGTACACGATGCATAAGCCTTGCACAAGAACCATTGAAAGTATAAAGTCTGTTGCTCGCTGTTTTTCAAAGCTTACGATCATTACATACAAGCTCATGAACATGAGTATGGGCTCCAGCAGCAGCACGTGCAGTGTGGACAAGCGTGAGAGGCTAGTGAGGTACTGTTGCACATCATCTCTTGTCTCTGGAGAGCTATACAGTGCGCTCACACACATGACTAGCAGGAATGTGGGCAGCGCTCTCTTCGCATCGTACAGAATTCCTCTGCTGATTTTGCTCTTGAATTGATTGTCAACGCTTCGCTGCACCATGTCTGTGAACGCTACTTCTGTGCTAATTGCTGTCCAAAACATCCCGCTCAAAAACGCTGGGATGTACAGGTTCAACTGCTCTTGAAAAAGCAAGTCTGGAGGAGCTTGCCATTTACTTGCTCCAAGAGAGATAATGAGAACAAACATGATGCTGTAAAATAACACAAGCACTTTCTTCCCAGGCGCTACTTTTCCGTAACAACGGCACTCTTTGCTGAAACTGTTACAGATCCATCCTGCGACCATCCCACAGACGAGAAGAAAATTAGAATCAGAAGTGGCGAAGTTGAAGCACACAAACGTGTCCCACAGAACAAGTCCAATGAGGTTGACGTAGAGCACATATAAATCCAAGTTTGTGTTCGTTTCAAACACTATGTTGAGATGTGGTAACGATTGTATAGACATACTTTCGCTTTGATCTTCTATTTCTGTAAAGTAAGGCGCTCTTTCAGAAAATACCTTTCTCGTTCCTGAAGAATTATGTGTGTGTGTGCTTTGTGTTTCAGACAAGCATTGTCCAATGTTCAGATTGTTTCCTGGTTGCTTATGCTCATCAACTTCGGAAAATCCATTTACACATTCCATATCACCTGCTGGTGGTTGCTCAATTTCGACAGGCTGCTCTCTCTTACAAGACAAAATAACAAATTCAACTGAGTCCTTTTTGAGAACACGAAGAAAAAACACGAAAATTTGGTGCGTCATGAGTATCATTGTGATCACTAGCACTTGATGAACAGCAATAAGAGTGCGCACGTGTAGTCCTGTTTGCCTGGTGTCGTCAAACTCCAAGCGCAAGTTACCTACGAGCATTATAAACGTGTATATACCGAGCGTAACAACGAAAGTGTAGATCATAAATTACTGGGCATTAAATACTAGTGGTGCTGAACAATACAAAATCAGCATGTTCTCGTTTTTATTTTTATGTACAGGAGCCATCAGTTCCAGATCGAAATCCGAAACAACTACTGAAGTTTGGAAATCCGTACATCTTGAATGCTGCAATAAAACGATAACATGAACTATGCATATATAAATCATACAAAACGAATATGGAAAAGGTAATCTGCTCGCCAGAAGAATACTATGGACCGGAATTTTTAAATTTTATTAACAAAGAGTATTCGTCCGACAAAAACAGGTGGATTTACAATATTATCAAACACGGAGGCTTCAGTAGACACGAGAAGGTATTTATTGACAACGATACCTGGTGCTTATGTGCTGACAAGCACCATGGTAATGATTTACGATACCTTATTGTGTTTAAAGATGAGAAACTAAAAACAATACGGGACCTTCGAGCATCGCATTTGCCGATGCTGCAAAACGTGATGCATACGGTTACGGAGTGGATTCAGAAAAGACACAAACAAAAGTATCATCTATATTTCCATTATATGCCTAGTGTTTTGCAGTTGCATGTGCACGTGAATTCTAACGCACAGCATATTAATCACGAGCGTGCACACTTTTTCGACACCGTACTGCGCAATTTACGCAACAACCCAGAATATTACAAAAATGCTCTGATTTTGACGAAATACTGTTCGACATTACGCAGAGCACAGGTGCACACGAAAATGATGATAAAACTCTGAAAACAAATTGGCGCTGGTCAGAGGGCTTCATGGAAACATACACAAAATTCGTTGTAAACAGCCAATTTTTTCATGAGCTCAGTGACCTCGGCCTTGAGTTTGCTGTTCTGGGTCTTGAGCTCGGCTTTCAGCTCGCCGTTTTTTGCTTTCTGCTCTGGCGTTTCATAAGTGCCAGTATACGTTATTTTCTCGAGGTCAATAACGCCTTGAAACCGTGGATTATTTAGTAGGCGCTTCTTGTACAAATCGCACAGGATACGCACGTCGTCTGCGCAGTACTCTAACAGCTCGTCCCAACGGTGTTGCTGCGCGAATTTGATTGCTTGCAGACCATTCCCACACTTGACAGGTACATGATTGTGCTGGCAGAGGAGATTTAGACCGAAAGTGTGAGAAGCGCCAAAGATGCCCAGACGAGCTGCCTCAAGTATGTCGGAGGTCTTGAGCAACCATCCGGCGCATGTTTGCTCGTCGAGTTTGAAAGATGTGTACAAGAATGGAATGTCGAAGCGTACGCCGTTGAAAGCACACAGAGAAGAAGCAGAGTCAAAAGCGTCTACAAGGTCTTTTCTTAATAGTTTTTCATTTTCTGGCTCTGTTGCCCGCATACGTGCAAACTCGTAGGCTACACGCTCTCCTGTCTTTAGGTCCTGTGTACACACAACAGTCACAAGATGCGTTGCTGGGTCGAGTCCTGTTGTCTCGATGTCGAAGGCAAGCATTTTTGAAGATTCTTCAGCTGTATGTGAAGCGCATCAGACAGCTTCTTTTTTTGTAAATAAAGACAGCTTCTTTTTTTGTATTTGCTCTTACCTTTTTACGTATGTCGACCAAAGTAAATATTCATGTCACAATGCTGACAGTGCGGTCCAATCCACTGGCCTGAGCTGGTGTATTGTCCTTCAAATACAAGCCAGTACAGAGGTTCCCTCTCGATGTTTGCATTACCGTTGATGACACAAAGTGGACAAGATTGGCACATGCACCACTCATCGGCGCAAGGACCCCCATAGCCTGTACACAAGAGGCCGTCAGCCCCGCTGTACCTCCACGGCCACTCAAACATTCTGCTTCATGTCTTATATGCGCACTTACTCTTCTGCACAAGCAGCTTGTCTTTTGGCATCTTCATATATAACTAAGAACAATGCATCAATGAATCCTTACATCGTAGGAGGACTCACTTTAAATGCGAATGGAGATCGCCGTGATCCAACATACGACGATCTGTCCGAGGAATTGCGCGCACAGATCAACGAGCACACGGCCTCCAAATTTGTCGTGGAACAGCTTAACCCAAGAAAGTCAGATTCTGCACACAGAAAAATCTCTGTACCAAGGTTCAACCGCTTCGAGTTCGAGCTCAAGCCCCGCCAGAGACACTCAAAAGGGGAATTTACTCCTGACTACGCGGTGGCAGGGTCTCCAGAATTCTCTGTGACGTATTCTTGCGTTCTGGACCCTGCATACAGAGAATCGGTAGTGTACAAAAACATGAATAAACAAGTTAAACGAGAATTCGATGCAAAGGAAGCACAACTCACCAAGATCGATACACAACATTGGTTGGGAATCAACAATGTCTGTGTGGAGTCCAAAACTGTTTTGGGAGTGCAGCTAAAACGCTTCCGGTTCTTCAGAAACGAAGAAGAGGTGTTCGGCGACAACCCGAAACTCACCTATAGAAACAGGGGAGACAACATTGACGACAAAATCATAGAGCAAGTGCGCGAATTACTGTTGTCCAAGTTCCAAATTAAACTTCTTTTTGTAAACAAACTAGGGGGTTAACAATCCTGCCTGACATGTTGCACACGCGTTGCAGGTTTTGGCGGTCTCATTTTGATAAGACATAGCCCCACACCTGTCCACACAATGGTTCTGGGTGTCTTCGGTGCTGTCTCCTTTACATGCTCTCCAGTTGGCAGTGTCTTTTTTTTGCAACAGCGCACAAGTTGTGCAAGGGTCACAGCATTCAGGATTGTAGACTCTGTAGCCTATTGTTACTGTCCTGCTATCAGTTGCGGGAACAATATATGTTTCTGAGTCTTGATCGGTATTGCAGTTGGGATTTTTTGTATTGTAATAATGAGCTTCAGGACAATAAGGAACAAGATCTCTGTGAAAATGTCTGAATTTTTTGTAAGTGTTGCCGAGTTCAATATCGTTCTGATGCTTGCTGTACTCTACGTTCCTTAATACTGCTTGTAAACGAGAAGCCTCGTCCCAACCGTATGTCATATACTGTTGACGCTCCCCGCATGCTGTCACTGTTTTCATAGTTGCCGGAATTGTGTTACCTGCTTTCGTTTCGTATACCCACGTTGGGCATTTCTTGCAAACGTAGTCTTCTTTGATTTTCCACTGGTTACTTCCTGACGGAAATGCTTCATAATTGATTGCTGGATTGTGACAGGCACCTTCTCCGTGGCTGTGGTACATAAACTGATCGAGTGCACACTCTGTTATACATGGAAAGCAGCCTCCAGCGGGCAAGTGTGTATTAGCGTACACGTTACACCTTTCGTTGAAATTCCCCTTGCTGCAAGCTGTGCACGGTGTACAAGGACCGTGCGTAATGTTCAACATATCTTCTGAACTTACTTCAGACTTGCCAACCTGCCCATTCTTGTTCTCTACAAAAATGTATTGCACTCTTGTTTCTTGTTGTCCACATCCTGGACTATGCAGAAAGAATCCTCTACACACGGCATCACATCGTTTGATTGTACAACTTTTTCCTTCCCTCGCTAAGGTCTCGAAATCACGAACTGGCAACATTTGTGTGTGTTGACCTAGTGGCCTGAAATAGTCCACAGATGAAGGTGTGATTAGACCTTTTTGTATGGTCCGCCTGGGAAGTGGAGCGCACGTTGACTTCACTACCGTTCTCCACCATTCTCCTTCGTGCTGTTTTATGTTTTCTCCAAACCTCTGGACAATGTGTTCCATTTCCGGTGGTTCTACTTTGTATACAATCTCTGTTGCAGTGGATTTTTCTAAGATTTGGCATGTACTGCATCCGACGCAGGAATTCAACTCTTTATCAAAAATATCAAGGTTCTGTGATTTATCACCGTTGCACTCTTGACAAAGTATGTTTTTGGTATTGTCACATTTTCTGCATGTTCTCCAGCCTTGATTTGCTTCAAGTTTGCACTCTCCACTTCCGTCTGTCCGACAGTGAAGTATCTCTTCCCCCGCTTGACAATTGTCAATTATTGTGGTTGCACCGTAAGGCTTCTCTGTGGTTTGAGGCAGTGCTACTTTTGTACATGTTCCTCCCTTGGCACTCCATTCGTTGAGGTTGCATATTCGGCAACAATCCTTTAGCGGTTCTATACTTCTGCATAGAGCTACTAGAGACTTTAATTTCTGGTTATAAAATTCATAGCCCGCTGGGCATTTTCCGCAGCTTGTACCTAAGTACAATTGTAAATTTCCAAAGGAACCTGGGCTTTTGTGTGTATTTATTCTACCTTGAATGTCCACTCTAGTTTCCAGTTGATACTCGTTTGTTTGGCATGGTGTACATTGCGTATCCTGGTTTCGAACTCCCTGTGACACTGAACACGCTCGGCATCCAAACTCTGCAAAATTAGCTACAGGAAACTCAGCCGGTACCCGGTTCGCTTTACCCGTTGCGGAACCGTCTGCAGGATTCGCGAGTTTTACGTCCTCTGGTATAAACAGGTTAGAATTGTCTAATGGTGTAGCGCTCTGCATGCCAAGTGGACACTCAACACATTCTCCGTTAAAGAAATATTTTGCCGGGTGACAAAAACCACAAGTTCTGATTCCTGACTTGACAGAAACGACCATCAAATCGGCTAGTTTCCAGGCGCTCTCTTCACATTTTTTTGTTCTGTCTTTGATGCAACTCAGTGCCCCATGCGCATCAAAGGGATTTGTGTAACTATAAAATTCAGAGTCGCCCCACCCACTCCCTTTGGTGTAATCGTCAACCCTGCGAAAAGCATCACCACAGCTTGCACATGGGTGCTGAGTCCTCCGATCCCATTTGTAATCTGTCAAGAGTGTAGTGTCAGGACAGGGTACGCAGTAGAGGTCTGAAGTACTTTGATGGACAGTAGTACGGTCCCTGTATTTGCCCCATCCGCACTTTTGACAGCAGTTAGAGTTATCGAGACTCAAGTACACGCAGTCACAATTGTGCCAAGTGTGGCACCAGAATTCGTGATTCTCACACCTGTCGTTTAAAGTCATAACACCGTCTCCTCCAAAATCAGAAGTATCTTGAGCGGTCACGGCGTGCAACAGCAAGAGTCCGATGCACGCATGCCGAATCCCAGGACAGCACGTGTTCCGCACAACCATGCTCCTCGTGACGTTTATACGGCAAAACACGCACACATCGTTATCGGTGCCTTGGCAATTATGCAGTATTTAGCTTCGCATTCTACACATGTGGTATCAAAGATCATATCGAACATCATATCAAAGATCTTTGTGGCTCGCATTTCTTCTTGTCCACTACACTCTTATTGAATCTACTACTTTCCCGGCCTATAGTGCAAGCGGTAAAACGTGTTGCAAACAAGAGGCTAACGGAGGCGGGAACCAACTTAATTGGTGCACTACATACTCTACCGATGGAGGGCCAATTGGCCTAGGCTTTAAACATTTAATCTGCTGTGGCACACAGGCAGGTGCTGTGCCAATTGATGAAAAAGGTCACGGACGTGGAACATGGCTGACAGGTGTTGCCGGCCAAGGGGGAAATGGATTTAATTTTGCCCAAGACGGTAATGTCGGAAAACGAGGGCTTGGCTGTTACACATGTGACGCTGGCCAATTTTCCGAGTGGTATAGAGATCATCCATGGAATGGTCAGTTTATATGTCAACTCTGTGCAGCAGGCAAGTATTCAGCTGCAGGAGCTAACCAGTGCACTCAGTGCCCGGCAGGAAAAGTAAACGACGTTCATGAGAGTAGTTCTTGCCAAAATTGTGATGCAGGCAAGCAGCAACCTGCAACAGGTCAAGTTGCCTGTTATTCTTGTGGGGCAGGAAAATATTCTGATGCAGGCTTTCCTGATTGTAAAGATTGTCCTGCAGGCAAGTACAAGGAAGCGGCGGGCGTCAACACCTTCTGTGATGAGTGCCCGGCCGGCAAGTTCAAGGCTGCGCAAGGCGTCAACACCTTCTGTGATGAGTGCCCGGCCGGCAAGTACAAGGCAGCGGCGGGCGTCAACGTAGCCTGCGACAACTGTGAGGCCGCCAAGTACAAGGCCACGGCCGGCATCAACACAGCGTGCGACAACTGCGAGGCCGGCAAGTACAAGGATGCGCAGGGCGTCAACACCGCTTGCGACAACTGCAAAGAAGGAACAAGTGCAAGATATGCTGGTCAACTGTCATGTACAAATTGTGATGCAGGGACATATCAGAATGCACAACTGGGCACAATATGCAAAAATTGTGCTGCTGGGAAGTTTTCGATCACCCCTGTTTCCCCCTTTACATCACTTAATGTACAATGTTCCGATTGCGAAAAAAACTCGTATTCTTCAGGAGAAGGTTCTACGGCATGCTCACAATGTGCAACTGGAAAATGGTCCGATAAGGGTGCGATTACATGCTCGTCTTGTGAGGACACAACGTACATGAACGAAAATTTTACGATGAGCGTAACAGCAATAGCATGTCTTGGATGCGTACCTTGTGCTCGTGGCACAGGGCAACTGGCCAGATGCTGGCCGAATACAACTTCTCCAGGGGTGTGTACGATTTGTGAGGCAGGAACAAGACTGGTTGTTAAAACAGGAGTCTGTGAGCCGTGCCCAGCAAATGAGTATTCTGAGTACAACGCCACTCGAGATGATCAGACGCAATGCGAACCGTGCCCGGCCTTGAGTACGGCGCTTGTAGGTGGATCTTCATATTTTTCTGGCGATCTAGTTGTGCCTGTGCCTCTAAGCAACAGTATTGAAGCGTGCAAGTGTAATGAAGGCTTCGTGAAGCAGTATTTGGACCAAACGAAGAAAAGATTTGTTTGTGGCTGTGAGTATGGGAAATACGTGCTAGGTACAAAGTGCGTCAAGTGTGAGTCATGCAATCACGGAGAATACCGCAGAGGGTGTGAACTAGGTCAAGCAGGAGAGTGTGTACGGTGCAATTTCGAGCAATGTGTTGCAGACCAGAGTCTTGCGGGCTGTGGAGGCTTGCATGCTGGCAAGTGTAAAACGACAACAGACCTAGTGCGCACGCCACTGTGTCCCGTGAAGCAAGACTTTTCATCACTGGAGTCCAGATCAGCTGGCTTTGGCTCCTACGACTTCACGAGCATATTCAAGGCCGAGCCTGAAGTTCTTGACTTTAGGTGCTCAGAAATTTGTGACGGAAGGAAAACATTTAACTCGGTGGAATGCGACGGCCCCTATGCGTGTAATATGGCAACATGCGCAGAGGATGTTACTGAGGAGGGGAACATGGTGCCCGTCCGTGCTTGCCCTGTTGTCATTACCATTGCTGACAGCGAGAACATAAAACAGGACAAACGCAAGGAGACATGCGTATCATGCTCAAAGTGTGGCCACAACAATGATCAAGGTCCAATTATGTATGATGACTGGGGGGCAGGGTGTGCGCGTGAGTGTAGCCAGTTATTGTGTGACGCAGGGATGGTGTGGGACTGGACAAGAAAGCGCTGCAGCACGTGTGAGGCTCTCACAGATGAGCGCTTGTGCAACAAGCGCGATTTGTCTGATTCAGAAGTGTCTGTCACGGGCAATCTTCCTCTTCTGTTTTTTGAAGATTGCATAGGTGCTGGTGGGAATTTGCAGGAAATCTCGTATGGAGCATGCAAGAGATGCGACTCCAACTATAACAACCTAGCATGTTTTGGCAATAATTTTCCAGCCGACTGTCAAAGTGCAGGAAGCGTTCTTTGCAAACAGTGCTCGCGCGCTACGCAATCCTTGTACATAGACGTTCTTCAAGGCCGTTGGCTGGACACTGAACAACTACTACATACTCATTGCCAAATATCAGCATGCAAAAGTCGCAACCCGAATCCCTCCCTGCAATGGACAGGAGTAGAAAGCAGTGGCAAACTTTGTCGCAAACTATGCGAACCTAAAGTGTGTGGCGAGGATGAGATCCTTGTACCTTGTAGATTGCCACAGCAAGCACGTTGTGAGCCTTTTTTTCCTCTTATGCAATCGGTGCAACCTAGTAGGCGTGCACACACCTTTCATGCTGGGGGGGAGGTGAATCTACTGAACGAGGCGATGAATGAGGCAAATGCCTTGCATTTCAGGCGCGTTGCGAGTTTCGAGAACATTTTAATTGTCACTTCATCGACTTTGCAGTACCAATGTGTGTGGAATGCGGACGGCATCATTGACAACGTCGCAACTCCAGCAGGAATCTCGCATGTTATGTGGGCACCGATGCAGACAGCCGACGATCTATACAAAGTGAGAGGAACAAGAGCATGCCGTGTATTGAAGTTTGATGTGGAAGAGACTGAGATGCCGCTACTACCGCTTCAAAATACTGTGGCATGTAGTACGCAGGAGGATGCTGATACCCAGTGTCTTGACAGATATATGCTTGTGAACACAGAGGCCTATGGTCTGTCGTACCATTTTGATGGCGATTTTGGTTTATTGCCGACAACCTCTGGAATTCTTCCTTTCAAGATTGTGGCTCCTGATGATGATGGACTGTTGAGCGGAGAACATGTAGGAGCTAGTGGTGGTGTTTTTCTAATGCTCCGTGTGCACGCTAGTCATGCAAAGCTCGCAGCCAATGTACCGAATGACAGAGGTCTTCACAACTCTACTTCGTGGCTTCGCTCTGTCTTTCTTAGCTTCGCTGTGATTGATTTTAGTGACCACTTAATGAAGCCCGTAACAGTTACACCTGCGATCACATCGAATGGGCAGAGCATTAGTGACGCAGGAGAAAGCCAAATCCCAGAAGAAATTTGGTCCCAGAGTAATCCAATTCACGATGCAATTTACGATGCAATTCACGATCCCGTGTTTGCCATAGATTTGTATGATTTTGCTGGGGACAAGGCATGTGACGAAGATATTTCATCATTAGCATACATTGACATCGCCCCGTGGAATGATTTTGCAATGACAGATTATGCCTGGGTAGCAGAGCGCAGGAATAGTGCGATGCTGTTCGAGGTGTCGCTGTCATGTCTTTGGGCTGATCCCGACAACAGCAATCCAGCTGAGTGTACAGAACTTTCTGATGTTGCTGAAGTGTTTGTATTGTTGCGCGAATACAACTACTCGTTGTCAAAATCAAATTCAAAATCAAATAATCAAGAAGCTGTTCCCGGTTGTTTTGACAGCTTCTGCATCAACACACAGCACAAGACTCTTCTTAGTTTGAGCAAGATTCAGCAGCATATTCCAGGTGCACCTGTAGCAGACAGATTGACAAAGAGAGGGGCCGCGCTTGTGAAATTCACGCTGCAAAATAATAGTGCTATTTCTTTGTTCCAAGCACAGGCACTTGCTTCATACTCGCGGTGTGCTGTGCTCATCACTACGACTCTCAAAAATGTTGGTTTGGAGACTGAGCAGAGTATTATGTGTTTCGGGGCTGATGGCGTGCAGACAGTCAAAACACAGCTGTATGGTATGAAATTTTGGGGATCTTTCGTATCAGTCATACAAAACACGAGTATTTTACTTTTGCTTATTGGCGATATCAGCGCACAACAAAAAAGCTTACGTTGGCAATATTTTGATGAACACAATAGCTCTGTAGTAGATACTCAAAACATACAAGTATCTAGCTGGTTAAGTGTTGCTGTTCTTGCTGACATCATTACTGCTGTATATTGGGACAACAACGAATTGCGTCTAGGCCTTTATCATCTGCGCTGGGACTCTGATACCTTGGTACTTGATGATCAAACAACCTCTGTTTCTCTTGGAGATGATTGGGAGAATTTGAAAGCATGGAAAGAATACTCTCGTGTCATTGTGTCAAGTGAAACCAATAACATTTTGGTAGCTCTTGTAGAAGAAGCATACTCGGAAGAACAGCTACCAACAAAAATGCTCTTTCTTCGAGTATGTATATGCACCCAACATGTGAGAAGGTGCGAGAAATTGATGCTCGACAATATAGCTGTGCTGTCAGTACCTAGCTTCATTTCGGCAGCATATGTCGAGCAGGGGGAAATGTGGGTAGTTGGTATTCTTGGCCAAATTTATTCTGTGCAAGACGATCCAGACGCAGAAAGTATACTGCTTAAACATGTGCCCAGCACAGACCTCCAGCATCAGCATTTTGTTAAGGTTGACAATCTTTTTTACTGCTTTCGTGCTGGAAGCTTGGGTGAAAGTATAGAGCAAAGTGTTTTGACATATCTTCCTCATTATCAACGCCTACGCACGTTTACAGTAGCAAATTTGCCAGCTGTATACTCGGTTATAGTAATACCTTCTATGGACTCTCAAAACGTACAAAGCTTATCCACGGTTACACTCTCGACAAATGGAAACACAGAAAATGGAAACAAAGAAGAGCCTTCTACTAACAGCTCTTTAAGCAATGACAACATGGCTGTACTGACTAAAGTATTACGTTTGCAAGTTTACTGGGCAAGTTACGTCGTACATTCAGAAGGATTCCCTGCGAAACCACTGTACGAGCGCACTGGTAGTAGTTTGTTTGGTACACCATCTCCTCATACACAAAACGCAAGAGCACAGTCTCCTTTCTCCTTACTCCCCAGATACACAGTTTCTCGACATAATATCACTCTTAACCGTGCCCTTGGACTTCCTTTTGCATATGGAAGATACCAACGTATTGGAACTGAGTGTATTTTTCAACACCATCGTACTGAGGAGAGAAACAGAACAAGCAAACCGAGCCCATGTCTTGAGAAAATTCACGTGGATCTTACTGTGTCTGGTTCTGAATGCAATGAAGACTCAGTTATTAATGGTATTTATACTTATAACAACTTGTCAGAATCGACGCCTGTGTACGTAAAACAGGGGTTCAAAATACAGAGGTATATGTATTATAGCAGTAATGGCTGGAGAATTTCTCGTGTGTTGACAGAAGTGCACGATCCTCGCCAAACTAAACTTTTATGGCCATTATTATCACCTACCGAAGCTCCCCCAACACTCACCACAGCCACGGAATATTGCAAAACAGATGATCCGTCAAATGCGTATGAGTACCTTAATTTGGAAATTGTTTGGAAACTGTATAGACCGATCACTAGCAAGATTCAAGTGACATTGACACCACGCTGTTGCGCAGCTGGACAAAAAATGGCAAGTGGAGTGTGTATTAACTGTACGGCGGGGGAGTACTCAGAGCAAGGGTGGAATGATTGTACAGCATGCACACCCGGAAAGTTCTCATCTTCTGTTGGCAGTTCTTCTTGTGAGCATTGCGTGGCAGGCAAATACTCAACAAAATTTGGCGCTGTGGCATGTCTGGATTGTCCCATATCGTCTCTGTGTGCTGTTATACAGCAGAAGCCTGGAATAACACTACATCACACACGCAATAGTTCTGGCTGGATTACACTATTATTCTCTGTCCCGTGCTCTAGCCTTTTACAGCCCTTTAACTCAAGAGGCGTGTATAAAGAGGCATGTGAAGATGCTCTCGCTCTCACAACAGCGCAAGAAGTAATTTGCGCTGATCACAATATGGTTGTTATTGTACTAGATGCTGAAGGATTTCAAAACACAACTATGCATTTTTTCGACCAGGGTAATTACTCAATAGTCAATAATATACAAAGCCGCTGCATATTTATGCAAATGGGCGTTTTCCTACAAGATGCTTCTATGCACAACGACAAACCAACAAATACTACGATAAATAATCTACTCCGACGAAACATTTTTGACAAAAGCCCTTCACTCCTTCCTAGGGGCAAATGGGAGCGCCAGCACCATGTGCTCACACTCACTCCACGAGAGAATATGCTGGTGGAGCTGCTTTTCAAACATGATAATAATGATGGAGACGTTGCCGTCGGTGTCGATGATGTTCAGCTCTTTCCTGTGCTGTCAGATTCAACCAAAGTCGCACACCAAAGTCTGTTTTTTCCAAATGGCGGCGTATGTGCTTCAATACATGTGCCTAGTCAACAACAACTTTCAATACTGGGCCTCGCACATCTCGTCACAGGCAATGAAAGCATAGATCAAGATAATTGGGAGCGTCTACATGTAACTATAGGAATCAAAGCCAGCGATGATGCTGTGCACTGTCAATTTACAGCTTCTCTGTTTTACATCTCCGAGAAACCCCATGACGCAGAAGTTTGTACAGAAGAGATTTCTGAGGAAGGGCATAAAATTCAGCAGCTAGGTTGCTTACTAACCCCATCATCCAAACATGTCCGAGGTTCTTATGCTCAGTGCTCGGTTGAACTCCCAGCGTTTCTGGTAGGCGCAAAGAATCTTGCTGTTGCCGTACGGTCGCTCACAAGTGTATTGAATGATACTATTAGCAAACAACATATGTGTGCATTGGAACACGAAGCTGAGATCGTTGTCTCTCTACGCCCTCATACACAAGTGTACAGCTGTCCGGATGCGGAATTTATAGACATCGTGGGAATATGTTCCAGTTGCCATTACAATACATCCATATGTCCTGTTGGCGAAAGGCTCCGTGGCTGCCCTGCTTTAGAGCCTGTATCTCTGGACAACTGTGTAGAATGTTTGGAAGGCAGAGACTTTGTCAACTCCGGTGTTGCTGTATACACGAAACGTGATAATAATCCGTGCTACTGGACTTGTAATGTTAGTTTCTTTGAATTGCAAATGGATGGCATACGGTCTTGTCGAAAATGCTCCCCGCATGTTGTGGATTGCCCTTCTGGCAAACTGTGGAAAGAGTGTTCGCATACACACGACGCAGGGTGCCATGAATGCCCAGACATACGACTGTCATCAGGGCCGTACGGCATAAACGAACAGTTTCTGCATGTTGATAACACTAACAAGAGCAACACGTGTCAGACAGAATGTAAACCAGGAAGTTATCGCTCATATGATGGGTTTTGCAAGCAATGTTGGGATCGTCGAAAACTAGTGCTTAATGCGGGACCAGGGTTCTTTTTTTTCAAATCGTGTACTCTTTCAAGCAACTCACAAGCATTTCCTTGTATACAGAGAGAAGGAGAAGAAATTATCTCAAGCGACTCAGGGGAGGGAACATCGGAAAACCCATTTACGCAGGAATGCGTTACTAGATGTCTAGCAGGGTGGTACAGACATAACAACCAATGTGTAAAATGCACTTCTTTGAGGCAAGTTCTCAACGGCATGCTTACAACAACGTCGCTACCAAATGATGCGTTTGCGTGGGCTTCCAACGCTTCTTCTCCATGCCAATTTCAGTGTATGCACCCATATACACTTGCAGGACATGGCGCACCTGTGCCAACATGTGTTTTGTGCACATGTCCAATAGGAGCATACCCTCGAGGCCCCTACTGTAATTGTGCACAGTGCATCATGTAATAAACATTCCATTTAACTACCAATTTATGTCAATGCCCTAGACGCAGGTTCTTATGTTATACACATATTTATTCAATCACACACCTCCTGCTGCGGCACCTCCTGCTGCGGCACCTCCTGCTGCAGGGATTTGTGCGGGATCGTGAACGATTGGCTTCCAAAGAGCGGTTTTGCGCGCTTCCCATTCCGCCTTCATCTTCATGAGCTTGTGCTTGGTCACTGAATCGAGCTTACATTCTCGATCGCGCAAGAAATCTTCGTCCACTTCATCGAGATCGGCTTCTTGTTCGATCCCCAATCTCCGCAGCTCCTCAGCCATGTGCGGAGGCACGTAGATCGTGGGCGGCGCTAACACCTTGCGGCATTGCTGGTACAGCTGCTTTGCTGACGGCCTCGCAGCAGGGTCTACATTCAAACACTGCAGGAGGAGGGGTTGCCACATTTTGTCTGTTATGATCCAAAATTGCGGGGGAATGTGGGTTGTAGGAGGCTCCCCAGACTCCCCACGGCGGGCGGTGCGTAACGCTTGGCGCATTTTTTGTTCGATCAGTTCGTCCTCGTAGTTGTAGAAAGGATTTGTCCCGGTCAATATGTAGATAATCATCATGGCCAAAGCAAAGATGTCCACCGGTGTGCTGTAACTACGTCGTCCGTCGAGTCCGACGATTTCAGGAGCCTTGTACGATGGCGTCCCAACGTTCTCGGTACAGGGACCTCGTTTAGATAACCCGAAATCTGCTATTTTCACATCTTGTCCGTCGCCGTCCCACAAAATGTTGCTAGGCTTAATGTCCCTGTGCACAATTTTTTTCTCGTGCATGTAATCCAGTCCACTGGCAATGTCCCCCACCCAATGCAACAAGACGATGTGGTTCAATTCTCCGTGCTGCGCCATGCTGAGAGCCTTGTCATGTAAATCGCCTTTCATGAGCGGTGCGATAATGACAAATCTGTCACCATGTGATCCATGTGATCCAGCAACGATGAGTCGCAGGATGTTTGGATGATTGAGCTCGCTCATCATCTGTGCTTCAGCAATCAAATGCTGGTCTGCCGACACGTTTATGGAGACCATGCAGCAAGCATTCTTGTCTGCGCAAGGGTATACAATTTTGTACCCACCTTGGCCAAGTTTTTTGTGTAGTACAATTGCGTACTTGTGAGGTATGGGTGGGTAAGCGGGGCCGGCTTCGTCGTCGCATTCAACCAGTTGCCTCGGCATCTGCACCTGCGAATCTGCCGTGTACACTAATGTGATGTCGCTTCGGTGGCTTGCGGGCTCCATCAGCACGGCGAATAAAGTGCGTACTAATCGGACTTGACTGTTACTTATATACCGATTGTGTTTAAACAGTCTGTGTTACCTTGTTGCCAGACTACGGTGCAATGGACCACGCCATGCTGATTACTGTCCTGTCTACAAGGCCTATAGGGCCTGCGTTGGGCCATAGGAAAATAGGGTAAATCCAGTAAACACTTGCGTGAGATTTGCGTTGTGCAGCAAGGGGAGTGTTGAAAGGCTGAGTCAGAACTTGTGTGCGGAATGCTCGAATAGATTGCATATCAGATGGCCCAAACACGTTGTTTGCGAGCCATGCGAGATCGTCCGCCTCTGTTTCCGGAGTGCCAAACACCTCATGTACATAATAAACCTGAGATCCAATGCGCTTGTGTTTTCCCTGCTGATCCCAGTCCTTCGTTGTTGTACAGAGACCTATGCTCTCAAGCTGTTGTGTGCTTGACAACAACGGACAGTTCTGTAGCAGCTCCTGCGAAAGAGCAAGTGTTGTACGTCCCGATCCAGATCCTTGCAACGTGTTAATAATCTGCGAGGGAAACATATTACTAATCTTACCGTGAGACATGTAGAGTTCATCGAGTCGCAAACGTTCGTCTGAGTACTTTTCAAAGTAAGCCAATGCTTCTGCTGAGTCGTCGGGCCTCAAGACAACAGTTACTAGAGCCTCTACCGATGATAACGAGGTGTCGTTGAACACAGTAAAGGTGCCAGATATAGTCTCGGAAACAAGAGTGTGACCTCTGTACAGCTCCATGCGCACGTGCTGGGTTGCGTCGAAAGCAACTATTTCGCTTGGCGTACAAGACACACGAGGAGCATGGCTGGTGAAGAAGTTCAGAGTCGAAAGTGCCATCATGCCTTTGCCGTCATTCACTGTTGTCAGATTGCTGAATAACATACTATTAAACTGCAAGGTTGCCTCCGTGTGCCACGTTGGAATCGGAAAAACAACAGTGACAAAAGTCTGCGCAACACTTCCTGTGCGATCCACAACAGAAACAGGAGTACAGAGCTTCTGCCGAACGAGACAGAGAGAGGAAGGCATGGCGTCAATCAGTTCCTGCATTCCTGCGCAGTCCTGTACAGAAATAGGAACCATTTTCCCACCAGCTGGAATTGAGCCGTTGTTCACTGACATTTTGATATCTTCCAAGACGTGCCCAGTGTCAAGCAGATACTCAACAGTGACAACCCGCAACAGAGGGTTGTCATAGGCAACTGATGTCCAGAATGCGACGTGCGTGGCAACACTGTACGCAGTGCGCTTCGTTATTGCTAGCTGCTGGAATGTATTTTCAAGCACAGTGAACATGTCAAATACTAAAATGTTATTGGGAGGTGTAAGAGCGGTGTTGACGTCTGGCAGTGGAAGAAACATCATTCCCACACCAAAATCAAGAGCAAGCTGCGAACCAACTTGAGTAAACGAGTATGCTTCAATGCTTGTGGTGTCGCTTGTGGTGTTCCTGTGCCGCGCCAATACATTTCTGATAATACTATGCGGGATTGTCAGATGTAGCGTTTGTCTGACAGATCCCACCTCGCTGACAACTGTTGCATTTATAGCACATAGATTGCATACACTTGGATGCTGAGATGCCGCCCATGTTGTTGTTTCTATACGATCTCTTGGAAGAGTGTCACTTGCGTTTGGGTTGTCCATCAACACAACATAATCTGAGCGCAAATACTCGAGACAAGCACTGTAGTCAGTTCCTGGCAGCAAACAATTGTTTGCAGTGTCGCTAGCACCAATATCATGCAATGAGTGTGTTAGGTACAAGATGCGGTAATATTTATTGATTTGCCCATGAGCATCCAAATCCAAAGACATTGTCTCGTATGCAAATGACCACTCTTCTGTCACATTGTCGAAATTCACAGAGTCTAACAGTGACAGTGTTGGCACGCTTTGTACGTGTGTTACTTCGTAAGGTAAAGAATCAATGTTTTCAACATCAACCACACTAGTTTGCGTTGCTTCCAAAGCCCCAAGCAGAGTTCGCTGTGAATTGTGTTGAGCATTTAGCGCCAAATGTGTTATATGCTCTACGCTCTGAGTGTGAACTGTGAGCATGAGTGGTGTACAAGTGCAGACCATGATGTTGCACATGATGAGATTCAGCAGTAATCTACACAGCATATGCAAAATGATGTTATATACTGATTTGTACCAAGTATTCTACAGCGGTTTATTGTTCAGCAACAAATTCAAACAACCCAATCGCATAATTTAAGATGCATTAATTATGTCAAGATCTGTTGTGACACACAGACGACGTAGAAGACGAGTTTTGCAAGAGGTGCATGATGATCTAAACACGTACACCGACAGTGTCAACAGTTGCGAACTTGTTAGTAGTCTAAGTGTTAGCAGTGACCAAAGTGTTAGCAGTGACCAAAGTGTTAGTGGTGACCAGAGTGTCAGTAGTGGTGTTAGTAGTGACCAAAGTGTCGAAGGTGAACAAGAATGTGTCCCTGAATTGACATTAGAGACATGGAAAACATTATCTGGCGATTATGAAGTTATATGTCAGCTTATAAGCATACAAGATCAGAGCATCGAATGCCCTATTATGCAGGAGCCGACGTCTCTGTGTAGTATTGATGATCTCTCAACATCATGGACAATCAAAAAAAATGGTAATGAGAACAGCACAGCGAATACAGCTAAGCTTCCGTGCTCACACACATTTTATGCTCCGGCACTTGCCGTGCACTTTTTATCAATGGATATGCGATGTCCTGTGTGCCGAGCAGGAAGTCCAGAACGTATGGATCTCGGTTGTGTTCCCGAAAATTTGCGTCCAGAATACCAAGCAAAACTCTCTTTGATACATGAACGTAGCATTCATACAGAAATTGCTACCATCGATACTCTGCACATTATCGATGTTTTGTCTCAATTGCAGTTGGAGCTTAGAATTAATGACGCATTGGATAACAGGTCGTGTTTATCCTTGACCCAGACGCGTATGGTATATGATAATCGACAAGTACATGCTATTCAAAACAGCATGTTGCATGCGGCAACTCCACGAAATGTCTCAAATTTCTCCAATGATGATCAACTAACAACAAACTTCCCTCTTCATCGCTCTTTTCAGAGACTTACACAATCACTCATTGGCAGACATTTTTTAGCAAACCCACGCTCAACAGTTGTCTTCGCAATTACGCATCCACTTCTGCCTTTTAGCTTCAGCAATGATGCTATTCCAGCAAGTGCTCTTTGGACCCAGCACTTCTCACACAATACTGACGCAGAAACATACATTCCTCTATACTGCTCCAGTATTGCAGGTGCAGATTCTGTAGGTTGCGTCCGCTTTCAGTTTTGCTCTGCGACAAACACAACAAGCATTACTGTAGACATCAATATACAGATCATCATAAACATTTCGTCGTACGTTACAGACGTTTTCGACACTATTCGAGAAAGCATACAGCAGCACTTGGAACAAGTCAATGCGTACACATCAGCATTCCCTGCACTTACACAACAGACTATGGATGCATAGTCAATTGTATACATAGTTAATTGTATATATTTGTTATATAAGAAACCAAACTTTATATGGCGAGAAGAGCACCTGAGCGTGGTGACATGAAATACTACAAGTATGATATGGTTCTAGATCCCGACCAAGTACAACATGAACTTCAGCTAGATGTATATTTGCCATGGATATCGGAGTTCTGCTCTTTGTATTTGCAGTCAGATTCCAAACATCTTATAGGGTTCATCTCGAGAACCTCATCCAGTGGGCGAGTAACAGCAATTAAAAAAATGATGGTCTTGATCTGTAAACAAACATTTGATAAGTGCGCCAAATCAAGAAGAGAGTTTGAAACAACGAATGGGATTACAGACCCTTTCCAGCACTATGAACTTGATTTCCACCAAAGAGAAGCTCATGTCTCAACTTCTGCTGGTTATGTTCGAAATCTTTATTGTGATATTACATTGAGCTCACCTCGCATCACGGAACACATTAGGCGATCCCGTATGCAGACCTTTGGCATTGCAAACGAATTTGAGCACACGTATATGTTAAGTGTCAAATATCAAACTCGTGATGAACGCGGATCTCCCTTGTTCAAAGTCCTCGACCAACGTTTCATATATGAGGGAATCGATACATTGGACATACAATTGTGCGACGAGCACAAAATCAGACAATTAACAAAACAACAACACGATTCAGAAATGCAATTTGGCAGGCAGGAGCATACAGAGACAAATCCGGAGGACATAGGCGGTGGAGCAGCGGGCGGTGGAGCAGCCGGCGCCTGCATTGTGTCACAGTTACAAAACCCGTATTGTCTTGATAAAAATTAAACAGAAACAGTATCCTGTATAAAGCAGTCATATGCGCATGTCGAAGCGCGCGGTTGCGTTTGTCCACACCCGCGACATTGCTGCAGAGCAGGCTCTTGTCCGCGAAAAGTGGAAGCTCGTGCATGCCAATGTGAAGCTGGACCAGGCACTCACAGCATTTCTTACGCAAGGTCTTGATAATTGCGGTATCAAGATAACTCAACTTGCTTTTGAGTTGGTGCAGCAGATTCTAAATCCCAAAGGCTATGTGCGTCTTGATCACAAGTCTGAATTGTCCAACATTGGAGCCCTCGTACGCACTTCCTCCAGTGCATGGGGCGAGCGAGGAAAAAATATTGCTACAAGGTGGGATTTCGGGGATTCTTGGATGCTGCGCAGTGGATCTTGGGCGGCCGAAAATCACTACAAAGAACTTAAACTAAAGGCAGTTAAAGATTTTTGTAAAAAAACTGAGTTGCCAGAGGTAGGTAGAGATCACAGAGCGACATATATTGGCGGCGGAGGGACAGAGCCGGACACGAAGTTTGCACTCACGGTGCTTGATACTGAACAAAAGCACGTCAAGTGTTTCACAGAATTGCCAAACAAAAACATAGCAAGATGGCAGACAACGTGCTCAACACAAATAGAAGCCAATTTGCTGAAATTGTACGAGGACGAGAATTATGCAGAGATAAGTAAGAAAGATAACGTGAAACATTTAGAACCATATTGGAGATTCGCTTTGCGTATAAAGAAATGGCAAGACACAGGTGGTGGGGGTGGTGCTGCTGCGGCTGCTCCTGTTGTTCTTGGTGCTGTTGCTGGTGTTCCTGCTGGACCGCTTTTCGCAATTGATCTGACCACAGCTACAAAAGCTGTAGCAATTGATCTAACCACAGCAGCCGGTTTACCAATTTCACATGCTTTCTTGCAAGAAATTAATGATGGTGAAGAAACTATTGTAACAACTAAATTTCAGAAAGGTTCGAATGTTCCCACCAAAGACGCTTGGAGACAATTTTTAATCGACAACGACTCAACAATGTCCAATGAGGACAAAAGGCAGTTGAAAAATGGAAACAAAGCTTATGTAATTGGACAAGTTAAAAAATTCCTCAAGGATAAAGACATAGCGACTTTTAAACTCGATGCAGAAGCACCAGCTTCTCAGCAAAAAGCATTATCTGAGGACAATCCTAGGGGGACAGGACTGGCTAAAACAATTCGAGATGAATATGGGTATTGGTTAAAGCACCGGACTTGTACCGCAAACGAAAAACCCGATGTTGTGCTAAAGGTTGGCTATTTTTCAGAACACACTGGCTTGTACACACAACGCTGTATAATTGCAGAGATTGATGGTCATGATAAAACAGCTTACCCGGGGAATGACAAGCGCAAAGTAGATTCGATCAAATTGGCGCAAAAGTTGATGACATCGACAAGTGCGCAGGCAGTTTTGCAGCCTGAAACATACCATATTCGAACCAATTTGTACGAGTACTTGCATGATCACATACAGAATTCCTTGCTGGCAACGACCAATGTTGAGTTGCCTGATTTCGAGGAGTTTATCAAGACGCTCACCAGTAGTGGCAAATCAAACGAAACGCAAAAATTTTTAGAAGCTGTGCATTGGGTACACCACTTGTTTCTGGCAAAAGTTAAAATAGCGTTTTTAATTCATATGCGTGAGGCGGAAAACATAGACATGTTTTCCAACGACAAACGTGATCCGCGTATGCGAGATCACTATTTCTTTGTTAATTTCACCGGCTATCATTTGCCAGACAAACTCGTTTTCCAACACGCAACTGACCAAACAACAAAGAAGTGGCTAGAAGGTCAATTAATGCTGCTCACACGGCCGAAAATTAAGTGTAATGAGAACGATACAGCACAATGGAAATACACACCAGTTGTAAATGCGAGTTCTACACAAGCACAAATGCGAAACTGGCACGCAAAAGTGCGACATATGCAGCTGCCTTTATTCCCGTACGAGGAGAATCGCTTTATGCACATTGCCTGTGCTACCGTGCAGCGGGTTGATATGACCAAGTTGTGTGAAATTGTAAAAGATGCAGCACACCAAGCATTAGTTGATTACAACTATGCGAGGCAACTGCGAAACAGGGGAACAACCGACGATGCTTTGCCGATATTGCTCAGTAGACAGTTTCCTGATCGGCATTTTTTGACTCGAAGCCAACAGTTTGATCGCACCCAGTGGTGGAATACAGGGGTTGTACCTTTACGACAATGTTCTCAACTGCATCCGATGTATGACCAAATCGAGTTCAATTGGGGCTATGAGACGCCTGAGCGAAAAAGAATTTACAATGAGTATGACCCAAGGTGGGACCAAATAGACGTGCGCATGCATTTTTTTCACAACCAGATGATCATCAAGACAGAGTGGCAAAAAGCCGCTAATGGAATGTGGTTTATCCAAGACTACGTAGACTTTATGGGCATGATACAGCAGCTTCCTGGAATCAATGACACCACAAGTGGCTGGCGCACATGCTCACAAGTACTTAAGGACCAACTACCCAATTGCGAAGTCGAGTCGCAGCTTCCTGTCATTCTTCCTGTTCACGAGCGTGCATGTCACCGCTTCAGCGTGCTGTCGTGGTTTTTCGACTGCAGAGATGCAGGTGCGTGCCAGTACAAGTGGGAGAACTGGGTGCTCGAATACTTTGGGGTGGACAAAAAAGAGGAAGGACCTAGTGATTTCGAGAAATTTGCACATGTTGAACAGTTGCCTGAACCACAGTGGCAATATTTTTCAAACCCATGGTTTGCAATCGTTCTGTTTCTCGAGCAAAACTTCCGCAATGCTATTGCTCCAATGCATTACAATTTGTTTCATTTTGATAACGAACATCCAAAGAAAACTTCAACACTACAAGAAGTGGCAAAGATAATGTTCAACAGACAAACATCGATGCTAAATAATAGGTCTGTGTTCCACGGCTTGCAGGTAGGCAACAGCAACGGTGCGTCTCTGTTGAGCTTTCAACGGTATGATGCTGTTAGTAACAAAGACATGACGTTGCGCGAGCGTATTATGTCACAGCTACATGAAGAGCTACCTGGTCTTGATCCCTTTCTGAAAAAGTACATTATGCAGTTTAGAATTCCAGATGCCGAGCTCTTTTTGCGCATGATTCGGTGTCCCAACGTCTTGGCTTTGCGTGAGCTCGCTGTGCAGCATAGACACCTACTCGGGGGTCAGAGCACGGCGAGTTCCGTGCAGCCACTGTACCACGTGCAAAACACTTTAAAATACTTTCCTATTGCTGTTCAGTCTGAGATTTTATATATGCTTAAGTTTGTCGAGCGTGACGACAGTGTGTACGTGCACAGCCCTGCTATTCATGAGCAAAAGTTAATGCTCGTGTCTCAGAATGTGATGCGGCAGTGGATTAAACACACGTTGGAGGTTGCTGCGCGTGTACAGTCACTCCGGACACCTTTACAAGTAAAATGTTACATGTTTACCATGCCTACAGCTTTCTATAAGCTCAAGAACCTGTTTTACACAACAGAAGCTATGATGAATTATGCCTCAAAGCGTGCAATTTTCTTCGTGCTACTACAGATGCGTCTTGCGTTGCTCATGTTCAAATATGCACAAGTAGAATACAGTAATCCTCTTGTGCAGTTATTTGCTGAGAATAAGTCAGTGAACGAGTCGGGGAATGAGGTGTTTTGCCACAAAACTTACCAGACACGAATTTGGAAAGATCAACCTCCAGTACGTTGGACGCCAGGAACATGTCTGCAGAGTTGGCCTTGTAGAGATACAAACCAATTTCAGATCCCATGCAAAGAGATCCCGTCAGTCTTGTATGTATTAGCAAGTACCGCAAGCAATTCTGTCCTTGACAACAATTTGTTAACAAGTAGTACTTTATCAACAAGATCTACACTTTTGGTGACTGTGGAACCCAGCGAACACACAAAGAGTGGTCCCTTTGAACACTTATTCACGGAGGACAAAGATGTCCAACACGTAAAGACAACCAATGGTGTAGACGAAAATAATCCTGATATGCTGGAAGAAGAACGTTGCTTTTGGCTTCTGCTCATCTACTCACGCCCTCAATTGAACAATTTCACTGCTGAGGACATGACAACTGTACGTCAAATACACACAGAGCAGGACAAAGACAATAAGAAAAAAGATACGATTGTAGCCACGTTGACATATGAAGTGTCAGATCACAAACTGATGTGTACTATTCAAGATGACACCACAGCACCTTTGTTTTTTGAGAAGCTTGCGCACAAAACTAACAATATAGAACGATTCCCAGCCTATGTGTGTGAAATTATCACAAAGGTGCCAGATCGTAAGTATATATATGTGCCAGATGTATTTGCTAAGCAACTGCGGAAGGATAAAAAGTGTTTACATAATATTGTTTTTGAGTATGATCAAACATATTGGAAAATGGTGTGCGTGGGCACGCGTGCTTGGGCATGGAAACGATTGATGACCAAGAGTATATTTTATAACGCATTTCAAAAGGTCATGACACGATCTTCTGTGCAACTGTCTCTGTATGGACATGCAGAAGTTCCTGAAGATCCTGCTTCGAATTTCAATTTGAAAACTCTGTTGCAACGACACAATTTAACTACACCAGTATTTGGTGACTTGCAAGACAAACAAGAAATGTTGAAAGCAAACCATAAACCTAAATTGACGCAGCTTATTTTTAGTGAATACACAACCACAAATAGACGAGGTTCAATCGACAATTCCACAACTGAATTTCGAGAAGTCAAGATACCAAATATGACTAGACAGGTACAATTTGCCAGATATTTCAGTGGTCATGTTGAAGAAATAAGGCAAGAGATGTGCAACAGATTTATGCTTGTGGACAAGAGGATTTGCGCAAAGTTAATGGAGGCTGGCATGGCACGAAGTTCACAAGAGCTAGAAGCTAATGAAGTGCTAGTGTATAGGTCGTATCTTTATACGCTCAAAACAAATCCACATATGATTGTTAAGTTCAAAAACCAAACGTACATCAGGTTTCCTCGAGCATACGCTGTTATACGCTGCAATGGCATGGATGAATACAAGACGGGGAAAATCGTGCTCTCTTCCGAGGATTACACGTATGGCACATGCTTTGACACGCGCACGTACAGTTGTCTACGTTATAAACAACGACTCAAGGCCGATTCCGAGGACATGATGTCCTTGATAAAATCTATAACCAAAAAGGAAAAAGTAATTCCATGGTCTTCGACCAATGACCTTACACTTTCCGAAAAATGCAACAAATTCATTTACACAGACAAAACAAACAAAACACTGTTTGCATGTCCAGTAAAGTCAGTGATTTGGGCCGATGCTACAGACGACCGGAGTCAAAGTCTTCCAATTGAATGTCAAAAGCATATGTACACGTTACCTGACTTGTTTACCGAAAATAATAATAAGATTCAGAAATTGAATTCTCTGTGCCAAAAGCATAAACACGCATGGACTCAGGGCATGGACGAGGGCATTGGGGAAACTGACAAATGGATAATTCTACGATGCACAACTAAATACATATATGGCTCCGACAGCGAAAACAATCTCCAGTTCAACGACAAAAATTTTGAGAATGAGCTGTTGAAGAATATAATGGAAAAAATAAACACACGCACTACTACACCCTCTTCTACTGAGTAAAATTATACACTTACATACAGTACTCACATTTTGTCTCACAGTTTGTCTTCCAGTCTGTCTTCCAGTCTGTCTTCCAGTCTGTCTTCCAGTCTGTCTTCCAGTCTGTCTTCCAGTCTGTCTTCCAGTCTGTCTTCCAGTCTGTCTTCCAGTCTGTCTTCCAGTTGGTCTTTGGGTTCCACAAGTTCGTGTTTGAGTATGATTGCTTCTGGAATCTCTTCCGACTCACACACAGAAATAGAAGCAGAGGAAGAACTAGATGAAATAATACCCATGAGAACTATAGCAATTACTGCTGGTAGGAGCGCTGAAATTGATAACATGGTCGCCGCTATTGCTATGTTGCTTGCGTTTCCGTCCGATGAGGCAAGAAAGTTGCCTAGCCATGTGTCTTTGAACGTCATGAAAACAGTTACAATTGCATGCGAAGAAATAAATTCCCACTGACCCACTATTTGGAATAACACAAGACACGTTGCCGTAACCAGCGGAACTGAGGACGCATGCATTGCGAGAAGAAACGGGAAAACTAGATGTTTGCTGCGCAAATTGTTCACATAGTGTAGAAAACCTGCTAAATCACTTGCTGCTTTCTGCGACGAATGGTTCGATGGATTATTTTGCGTTGCTACTACAACAAAAACACACACCAGAAAAAGCTCCCAAACACAACACATAACCCCCCCCCATAAAACACCGAAAAAATACCCGTACATAATCTTGCTAACGTGAATGAGAGGGAAGCAGAAAAGAACTTGCACAGCATGTATACACAACAACACAAGCAGAACGTTGTGAGGGTAATGAGTATCGATTGCTTGCACGCTTTGCTTCACATGCGTCGAAAAATTGCGCCAAACATGTACATCGAGTGAGTTCGGAACATACTCTCTCGTCGCATATGTTCCCAGTAGCCAAAGAAACACGCTGAAAACAACTGGAATTATTAGCATGTACCACAACAATCGCTTAATCCGCGGATTCTTGTTAGTTGCTTCAATAGTTCCAACACTTTTGCTGTGTGCGTCTCCTTGCAAACATTCGTCACGAGCGTTTTGTAACGCTACTGTGTAAAACATAAAATAATCTTGTTTAGTACCTTAAAAGCTCATATATTCTTTAGCAAGGGTGACACGGCACTAAAGGTTATTTAGCATCCAAAGAGCATGGGAGGCTCAGCGCAGGTTATAATTGACGCAGCATCGCTAGTAAGACGCACAGAGGGAGCAGTCACATATCAGATTGCTACAGCTCTGCAGTCTACTCTAAGGTTATTGCTAGACCCCGAGTATTCGCTAGCTTGTGTACTACTGATGTGTATATTCACGGAGTGTGCAAGCAGGGTGCAAGGTGTTGATGTAAGCATTGCTAAACAAGTTCTTCTGTCGCAGCTGGGGTTCAGTTTCATCTCTGCTGTGGACTATGCTCTGAGTAAAGCCGCAGTTTCCACGATGACCATTTTCCTGCTACGCACATACACTCTATGTCTCCCCAGTGTTATTGGTGCTGTAAGTCCTGCAATGCTTGCTGACAAGTATGTGCAGACGGCAATCGTCTCATATGTTTACAGATATGCACAGAATTCAAAGCAAATTGTAAATGGCATTGACTGGGGGGCAACACCAATATATTTATGCTTATTGGGTGTGGTTGTGTTCAAACATCGGGCTTTTGTCCAGAACCCCGACAGAATCAAGAACCCCGACAGAACCCCCCACATCTTGACATATGTGTTTCAGGGTTTTCAATTGCTTTTGCTCGATGTGCTGACTCAAACTGTGTTCGACAGCGCTGTGCGAGCACCAAAGCTGGCAAGAACAGTGCTAACTCTAGGATTGGTTGTTGCCGTTGATTTGCTGTGTCCTACCAGCTGGAACACTCTGCACAACGTACGTTCGTACGCTGTATTGAAGGCAGCGCAGCAGATTAACAGATTTGAGCTCTTGTATTTCAACGCTGGGAATACATTTGCTTTGGCAATTCTGCTACTGTGTACACGCAGCGCGATTCCAAAAGACATCCTCATCAAAAATCTCATGCCCAAAACTCAGCTTCACGACGCTGTAACAATGGCTTGTTATGCGATTGCTGACGTTGTGTGTGTTGCTAGCATCAATGTACTATTACAAGACTTTCTAGCAGAAAGTGTGTCGTCGTCACGTGTTGTGCAGTTCTTATCAGTTTCTGTAACTGCTGTCGTGGCGTTCAGTATACAGAAGATTTTGCAAAGCTAGGTTTCTGTCACTGCTAACAATGTGTATGCCCGCTGTAAGATTGCATTAGAGGGATCCCTTCCTTATGCATAAGAGCAAGCGATGCCTGCATCTGCTTGGTGGAATGCCAGATATGCATGAACTCGAGACATGCCTCGTTGATATTGGCGTCATCCCTACAGAGCCATGTACAGGTGCGGCACACGCTGCAGTAGGCGGATGCCATGGGCATGTGCTTTGTAGCGGACATGCTTGCTATCTGCTCAAGAATGCCATTCTTGCCATGCAAAAGTGTGCTCGAGAAAGCTAAAACAAGAGCAGCAGCCGCTGGGCCCACATCCACAGTGCCTGCATGCTTGCAGACAGCACACACGCGCATAAGGACGTTTGAAATGCCTCCCGTTTAAAATGCCTCCCCGGAAACGATTCTCCCCGGAAACGACTTAGTACGTGCCCTGGTACAAATCGATTATCTCCCGGAAACGATTATCTTCCGGAAACGATTATCTTCCGGAAACAATTATCTTCCGGAAACGATTATCTTCCGGAAACGATTATCTCCCGGAAACCTTTAACAGAAAACCCGCCAACCCCCGCCAAACAGAAAGCAACATGCCGCAGATGAGCAGCGTGATTGTAGTGCCTATATGCGGTCATCTGCCGCACGACACCGAAGGCAAACTGCTTCGCATGGGCAACGACGCCACGGGCAAAGTGGTCGCCGCGCACAGCCTGTCGAGATCCTCCCCGCTCCGCAAGAAGCTGTACGAAGAGGCAATGTGCATCAGGATCGAGGAAAAGAAAGGCTGGCTTGCCGTCAGCACTGACGAGTTTCCAGCTGGCGATTTGGAGGGCGCCGCGCAGGCATCGCTCGCCATAGCCTGCTACTACCTGGAGCTTGACGACCTCGAAAAGGGTCGCAAGTGGTTGGAGAAAGCGCAGGATGAGGCGCCCAAGGACAAGATAATGCTGTGTGCATTCATCGAGTACAACATGGAGCAGGTCAATATCATCATGCAAAAGTCCTCTGCCGCGTCGACGCCTGCGCAGTCGACGCCTGCGTCGACGCCTGCGCAGTCTGGCAGGTCCAGCCCTGTGGCCCCAGTCCCGGCCTCCGAAGCACGCCCGCTGGATCCATCTTCCTTGGCCCGTGATCTAGCCAACATCACCTTGTAGAGCTGACCTTGTAGACGGCTGATTAGGAAGCAGAACAACAAATGGAATAAATGGTATTTAACATGTTCAAAATTCCCGGACCCTTGCCCATGAGCATCCCCACGAGCATCCCCCCTCGTCGTGCAGGCATCGTTTTGACGGCCTTGTCTGACGATTTGCGTGCCCTCGGGAGTGCAGTAACGGACGTTGTTGTACCGCAGCTGATCAGCAGCTACGACGCCATGTTCGCGCAGCATGGCTTCGCTGGCACCTTACTGCAGTGGGGGGCGACAGGCATCAACTGGACGCTCAACACGAGCACCTTCGTCCATGACATGGGCTTGGAAGGCTTCAGGGATGCAGTGCAAGCTGCATTGGATGCAGGCCGCATGTCGGTGTTAAACACCACCACAGTTCACAGGCAGCAGGGGCTTGGCGGTCGTGTCCAGGCACAGCCCCAGGCACAGCCCCCGGCACCGCCCCCGGCACCGCCCCCGGCACAGCCGCAGGCACAGCCCCCGGCACCGCCCCTGGCACCGCCGGCACAGGCACAGCTACCTACGGGACCGCTGGCACCGGCTCCTTACTCCCTGCGGAGGAGGCCCGCCGCCGGCCCGCCCAAGAAAAAACAACGCACCTAGGCAAGCGTAGGCTGCCGCTAAATGAGAGAGTATGAGCATGCTCTTTTATTGATCACGAGAAACATTACAAGAAACAAAACCAAAAAACGTGTAAAGGTCTCTCACAACCACTCTCACAACCACTCTCACAACCACTCTCACAACCAGCTCCTTGCGCACAACCAGCGATCACTCCCCGCGAAGTGAAAATTCGCAAACTTATTTTTTCGAGTAAGAGCTCTGTTTCTCTTCAAAAATGCTGTCCAGTCAGCATACCCCAACCAGAGAGCTACTTTGCTTTTAAGAAGATATGGTTCATTACTTTTGTGAAACTCTGTGGTTATTTTGGTGTAGAAGCGCACTTCAGTGTCATTTGTCGAATCTCCATAGCATAAAGATTGCTTGATTTTCCATTTGCTTTTGAGCTGTTTGTGCTGCACATAAAGGTGATCCATGCATATCGAACACAGCATACGATGCTGTGGATCAACATGATCGATACTCTCGAATCTTATACACCTCTGTTTGCAGTGCATACAAAACCGCATGCATTTTAGTACACATAAAACCCTTTGTGGTAGCATTTTATGGAGAACAGGAACGTTTGTGAAAGTGACTGAAATGCTCCTTCGCATTTGGACACTGATGTGCTTATTCGTTTGCAAGAATTGAACCACATTCATCACAACTATTCCATGATTGCCTCGCATGTTGCAAATGCGATCATCTTTGATAGTTATTGATCTAATTTTCCACTCCATGGCGTCTATAGTTACATTTCCTTTTTTTTTTATATTTTGCATATGCTTTTCTTCTCCTGTAACAATAAAAGAATTGACAGAGAGCTCATCAAATTCCAACGATAAATTGAGAGGCATTCGCATTTGCACAATCTCCCCTTCACGTGGAACAATGTTCCTTATCCACAATTGCTGCAGTCGAGGAGAGAGTGCAAATTTTTGTTCATATTCCAGCGTCTTGCGATTAAACACGATTTTCTGCTCATGTTGAGTGAACGATGAATCCGATAAAGACCAAAAGCGGAGATACTTGTTGAAGCTCGAATGCTTTGTCGAGTCAATTACTTTCAAGAACTCTTTGCATACAAGAGAACATAACAGTAATTGCTCTATATCTAGCTTTTCAATGATCAAGTTCAGCACATCCTGCTGCTGAATAATCTTTGCACCCAATTTACTCGGAGAGATTTCTCTGCTCTTGTGTTTGTTGCTTTTTGAGTGCTTGCACTTCGAGTTCTTGCACTCAAGAACAGTCTGCATGTTGTATTTTTATTATCACGGAAAGCAGCACCATCAAACTAACTAGATTGTTTTCTAGGTTGTTTATTTGAAAATCGAGTCCAAATCTAGCAACGAGTCCAAAAAGCTTTGCGCGGGACTGTTGGCCACACACACACACACACACACACACATCTGCACAACAGCGAGCCTCAGAGCTGCTCTCCTAGCTGCTCTCGGAGCCGCTCTCGGAAGCTTTGCGCCTTCCGCGTTCACATACCGCCGAGAGCTCAGCACAGCACCTTCCTTTGAAAACCTCCATGCGTGCACCCATGTGCTGTAGTGTCAGCAACCACGAGTTGGTGCTCTGCGCATCAGGGGTGCAGTAGATGGAAACCTCCAAGCTGCCCTTCCATGGAGTTGCGATGTAGAAGCTGTTTGGATCACGCATGCTATACATGAGTACCAGACCCTTGATGTCCAGATCAACCAGCCGAAACTTGCGCCAGATTCCTGCTTGCAGCTGCTCGAAGTATATGCACAGTTCTCCATTCTTCGCTGTCATGACCACTTGCAGTTTTGAGGGTGTGAAACGAGAGTTCTTGATGACGCAGTGTCCTTCCATGTTTATAGCATGCGTGCCAAGCGACTCCCAGCGGCGGAAATCAATCTCGCTGTGCATGTTGAACGGAACGGAGGAGCTCTTCTCTATCAAGCCCCGACCCTTCTTCTTGTGCTCTTGATCCACGCCTGCACTCTGAGAGCGCGGCATCAGTTTTTTTTGCGTCAAGGGAGCAGTGGCTGTGCTTGCTGACATGCTGCCCGTCGCCCGGGCAGACCCCCGCGCCGCCTGCATTCCGGGGGATAATCGTTTCCGGGGGATAATCGTTTCCGGGGGATAATCGTTTCCGGGGGATAATCGTTTCGGGGCAATAATCGTTTCCGGGGGATAATTGTAGGTCTCTTTTGACATCTCTTTTGACATCTCTTTTGTATTTATAATCTCTTTTTATATTTATATATATATATATATATATATCTATTTAATATAATACTAAGTTATGTAATGATTAGTACCAATGCTTAAGTACCAAGGGGGGGGGGGTGTCTTTCTGAGACTACGTGATGAGGGGCGGGAAT
>Ga0209442_1000131_pt1 | contig 44228 bp, 42 predicted proteins | sample LauGreSBDMM110DD_2_FD_187565 | JGI IMG/M metagenome (GOLD analysis project Ga0209442, IMG submission 187565) | Freshwater lake microbial communities from Lake Michigan, USA - Sp13.BD.MM110.DD (SPAdes) (version 2) | ecosystem: Environmental > Aquatic > Freshwater > Lake | place: Lake Michigan...
GAACTTCACTGAGCAAAGGGCCTTGGGCCTCACCCCTTGCCCGTTGATCCATAACCACCTTCACCACGTTCGCTGGGCGCATCAAACTCTGTGACCACCTTGAATGTGGCCTGCACCACAGGCACGATGACCATTTGTGCAATCCGCTCCATGGGTTGAATGGTAAAGGCCTCTTGACTTCGATTCCAGCAACTGACCATGAGCGGCCCCTGATAATCGCTGTCGATCAAGCCCACCAAATTGCCCAGCACAATGCCGTGCTTGTGACCCAAGCCAGAGCGCGGCAAAAGCATGGCGGCATAAGCAGGGTCTTTGATGTACACAGACAACCCGGTGGAAATGAGTTGCCATGCGTTGGGTTGCAGGGTGATAGGGGCATCCAAACAAGCCCGTAAATCCAGCCCCGCACTGCCCGGCGTGGCGTAAGCTGGCAATTGATCGGCCATGCGGGCATCCAAAATTTTCAAGTCAACATTCATCGTCGTGAGATCCAAATTAAGGGAGAGGTCAGTGCTTGAATCGGCTTAATTGCGTGAGTGATTTTTACCCATTCGGCTGGCTATTTCTTTCACCAAGTCTTGCGCCAGATGCGTCTTGGTGTCGCGCGGCATCTCTTTGGCACCCGTGGCATCAACCAACAGCAAAGCGTTGTCGTCTTGACCAAATGTAGACGGACCAATGTTTCCCACCAACAAAGGCACATCTTTGCGCACCCGTTTGGCTGTGGCTTGGGCCAACAAATCATGGCTTTCAGCTGCAAAGCCTACGCAAAACAAATCGCCACTTTGCGCCCGAGCTGATCTGGCAACAGAGGCCAAAATGTCTGGGTTTTCCACAAAACTCAATTCAGGGGTGTCGCCCGAGCCATCTTTTTTAATCTTGTGATCCGCTGCTTGGCCGGGTCGCCAGTCGGCCACGGCTGCGGCAGAAATAAAAATCGTGGCCGATTGAACTGCCAGTTCAACGGCGTCGCGCATTTGCATGGCCGACAAAACATCGACCCGTTGTATGCCACTGGGCGTTGACAAACTCACAGGTCCCGCAATGAGCGAGACTTTGGCGCCCGCATGATGGGCGGCCTTGGCAATGGCAAAACCCATTTTGCCGCTGGACAAATTGGTGATGCCCCGAACGGGATCGATGGCCTCGTAGGTGGGGCCGGCTGTAATGAGCACATGCTGGCCTTGAAGCACTTTGGGGGTCCAAAAGGAGAGCAATTCATCCACAATTTCCTCGGCTTCGAGCATGCGGCCATCACCCGTTTCGCCGCAGGCCTGATCGCCTTGCCCTACGTTCAACACATGCGCACCATCGGCCTTGAGTTGGGCCACATTTCGCTGGGTTGCCGGGTGGGCCCACATTTCGCGGTTCATGGCAGGCGCCAAAATCAAGGGTACTGTTTGCAGGGGTCGAGCCAAGCACATGAGGCTGAGCAGTTCATCGGCTTTGCCGTGAATGAGTTTGGCCATGAAATCGGCACTTGCAGGGGCAATCAAGATGGCATCGGCATCGCGACTTAAATTGATGTGCGCCATGTTGTTGCCCTCGCGCGCATCCCATTGCGAGGTAAAAACAGGCTGGCCCGACAAGGCTTGCATGGTGACGGGGGTGATGAACTGCGCGGCAGATTCGGTCATGACCACCTGCACTTTGGCACCTACTTTCACCAAGGAACGACACAACTCGGCCGCCTTGTAGCAGGCAATGCCGCCAGTGAGTCCTAAAACAATGCGTTTTCCGTGCAAATCGTTCATGTTTGGCAATGTAGCAGATCGTGAGACCTTTATAATCACGTTTTCCATCTCCCGGGTGCTTTGCATCTCGTCCTGGACATGACCAAATTCGTCTTCGTCACTGGTGGTGTGGTGTCTTCCCTCGGGAAGGGAATCGCTTCTGCCTCGCTTGCCGCAATCTTAGAATCGCGCGGCCTCTCAGTCACCCTCATCAAACTAGATCCCTACATCAACGTCGACCCCGGCACCATGTCACCGTTTCAACACGGTGAAGTGTTTGTCACAGACGATGGCGCAGAGACCGACCTAGATTTGGGCCACTACGAGCGTTTCATCAACACCCGAATGAAGAAGGCCAACAACTTCACCACGGGCCAAATTTACAAAAGCGTGCTTGAAAAAGAACGCCGCGGTGATTACTTGGGCAAAACGGTTCAGGTCATTCCGCACATCACCAACGAAATACAAGACTTCATCAAACGTGGTGCTGGCTTTGAAACACCAGAAGCCGTAGATGTCGCCATCGTCGAAATCGGTGGCACTGTGGGTGATATCGAATCTTTGCCATTTTTGGAAGCCGTGCGTCAACTGAGTTTGCGCATGGGCCCCAACAATGCAGCGTTTGTTCATTTGACGTACGTGCCTTGGATTGCTGCCGCTGGCGAGTTAAAGACCAAGCCGACACAGCACACCGTGCAAAAATTGCGCGAAATTGGCATTCAGCCCGATGCACTCCTGTGCCGTGCAGACCGCATGATTCCTGACGATGAGAAAGACAAGATTTCTCTCTTCACCAATGTCCAAACATGGGGCGTCATTTCCATGCCCGATGTCGATACCATCTACAAAGTGCCACGCGTCTTGCACGAACAAGGCCTTGACGCTCTCATCTGCGATCGCTTGCACATCAACACGCAGCCTGCCAACCTCAAACGCTGGGACGACTTGGTTTATGAAACCGAGCACCCTCAAGGCGAAGTGAGCATTGCCATGGTGGGTAAATATGTGGAGCTGTCTGACAGCTACAAGTCGGTCAATGAGGCTTTGCGCCATGCGGGTATGCGCAACCATGTGCGCGTCAAAATAGAACACATCGACTCTGAAACCATCACCCCAGAAACAGTGGCGCAACTGGCCAAATTTGATGGCATCTTGGTGCCCGGCGGCTTTGGCAAGCGCGGCATTGAAGGCAAAATTCAAACCGCACGTTTTGCCCGTGAAGGCAAGGTGCCCTACCTTGGCATTTGCTTAGGGATGCAAGTGGCCACCATAGAATATGCGCGCAATGTTGCTGGCATGCATGACGCCAACAGCACCGAGTTTGAACCCGACACACCCTTCCCCGTCATTGCACTCATCAACGAATGGAAAGATGCCGACGGCACCATCCAAATTCGCGATGCGCAGTCCGATTTGGGCGGCACCATGCGATTGGGTGCTCAAAGCTCTGACGTGTCCTCAGACACCTTGGCACATCAAATTTACGGCCCTGTAGTCACCGAGCGTCATCGCCACCGCTATGAAGCCAATGTGAACTATTTGGACACTTTGCGCCAAGCTGGCTTGGTCATCTCGGCTCTCACACAGCGTGAGCATCTGACTGAAATTGTCGAGCTGCCGACTTCTGCTCACCCATGGTTTGTGGGTGTTCAATTTCACCCCGAATTCAAATCGACACCTTGGGACGGTCACCCCTTGTTCAATTCTTTTATCAAAGCATCGATCGATCATCAGCAAGGTGCCAAGCAATTGAAAGCCGTCGCATAAGTCGCGTCGACAACTCAGAGAAAAACCTGGAATACCATGAAACTTTGCGGATTTAATGTTGGCCTCGACCAGCGCTTCTTTTTGATTGCTGGCCCTTGCGTCATTGAATCAGAGCAATTGCAAATGGACACCGCTGGTACTTTGAAGGAAATCACTTCCTCATTGGGCATTCCCTTCATTTTCAAAAGCAGTTACGACAAAGCCAATCGTTCTTCTGGCAGCACCTTCCGCGGCCCTGGCATGGACAAGGGTTTAGAAATATTGGCCAAAGTCAAACGCGAACTGCATGTACCCATCCTCACCGATGTGCACACAGAAGACCATATTCCGGCAGTGGCTGCCGTGGTCGACGTTCTTCAAACGCCAGCCTTCTTGTGCCGCCAGACAGATTTCATTCGTGCCGTAGCCCAATCTGGCAAACCAGTGAACATCAAAAAGGGGCAGTTTTTAGCGCCTCACGACATGAAGAATGTCATTGAAAAAGCACGTGCAGCAGCACGCGATGCTGGCCTGCCCGAAGACAACTTCATGGCCTGCGAGCGCGGCGCCAGCTTTGGCTACAACAACTTGGTGTCCGACATGCGCAGCTTGGCCATCATGCGTGAAACGGGTGCTCCCGTGGTGTTCGACGCCACGCACTCCGTTCAATTACCAGGCGGTCAAGGCACCAGTTCTGGCGGCATGCGTGAAATGGTGCCCGTGCTTTCTAGGGCCGCTGTGGCTGTGGGCGTCGCGGGCTTGTTCATGGAAACACACCCCAACCCAGCCGCGGCCATGTCTGACGGCCCCAATGCCGTCCCCCTGCATCACATGAAAGCCCTGCTGGAAACATTGCTCGAGCTCGATGCCGTGACCAAAAAGAATCCGTTTTTAGAAAATATATTTAATTAAGAGAGAAGTCAAAATGAGTGCGATTGTTGACATTGTGGGCCGCGAAATCTTAGACAGCCGCGGCAACCCTACGGTTGAATGCGATGTGTTGTTAGAGTCCGGCGTGATGGGCCGTGCTGCGGTGCCTTCAGGCGCTTCTACAGGCAGCCGCGAAGCCATTGAATTAAGAGATGGCGATCAAAGCCGCTACCTTGGCAAAGGTGTCTTAAAAGCGGTTGAGCACATTAACACCGAAATTTCTGAAGCCGTATTGGGCTTGGATGCCTCCGAACAGTCTTTTCTAGACAAGACTCTGATCGACTTAGACGGCACCGAGAACAAAAGCCGCTTGGGCGCCAATGCCATGCTGGCCGTGTCCATGGCTGTGGCCCGTGCCGCTGCTGAAGAATCTGGTTTGCCTTTGTACCGTTACTTTGGCGGCATGAACGCTTGCCAATTGCCCGTGCCCATGATGAATGTCATCAATGGCGGCGCCCACGCCAACAACAATCTCGACTTGCAAGAGCTCATGATCATTCCTGTGGGCGCACCCAGCTTTCGCGAAGCCGTGCGTTACGGCGCCGAAGTGTTTCACGCTTTGAAGAAAATCATTCACGACAAAGGCATGAGTGTGGCTGTAGGTGACGAAGGTGGCTTTGCCCCCAACGTGCCCGGCCATGAAGCTGCCATTCAAATGATATTGGACGCCATCAGCGCAGCGGGCTACACCGCTGGCGAGCAAATTGCCATTGGCCTAGACTGCGCTGCCAGCGAGTTTTACAAAGACGGCAAGTACGAACTTGAAGGCGAAGGCTTGTCCTTAACAGGCGAGCAATGGATCGACATGTTGGCCACTTGGGTCGACAAATACCCCATCATCAGCATTGAAGACGGCATGGCCGAAGGCGACTGGGACGGCTGGAAACTGCTCACCGAGCGTTTGGGCCAAAAAGTTCAAATCGTGGGCGACGACTTATTTGTGACCAACACCAAAATTTTGAAAGAAGGCATCGAGAAAGGCATTGCCAATTCGATCCTCATCAAAATCAACCAAATTGGCACCCTGACAGAAACCTTTGCCGCCATTGAAATGGCCAAGCGCGCCGGTTATACGGCAGTCATTAGTCACCGCTCTGGCGAAACCGAAGACGCCACCATCGCCGACATTGCGGTGGGTTTGAACGCTGGCCAAATCAAAACTGGCTCTATGAGCCGCAGCGACCGCATGGCCAAGTACAACCAGTTGCTGCGCATTGAGGAAGACTTGGGCGATGTAGCAGAGTACCCAGGCCGTTCAGCGTTTTACAATTTGCGCTAATATTTCCAGATAGCCCTTTTCGATGCTCATGGACAACCGCTTACTGCCAGCCGCCTTGATCGCTCTGCTGCTTATATTGCAGGGGCAGATTTGGCTTGGCAAAGGCAGTGTGCCCACAGTCATCGACCTTGAGTACAAAATTAAAGAACAAAACGAGTTGAATGCCAAAGCCAAGCGCATCAATGGCCAACTCAACTCCGAAGTGAACGACCTCAAAGAAGGTTTGAACACGGTTGAAGAGCGGGCCCGCCATGAACTCGGCATGGTCAAGGCCAACGAGATTTTTGTTCAAATCGAAAAATGATCAATCCGGTCGAATTGGCCGGCTTCGTTTTGTCGTTGGCAATGGTTTATTGCAACATCAAAGAAATTCACTGGGGATGGCCTCTGGCCATTTTGAGTTCTCTGCTGTATGGAACAGTTTTCTGGAACAGCCAACTTTATGGTGAAGCCTGTTTGCAAATCATGTTCGTTCTGACAGCGGCTTGGGGTTGGCAACAGTGGCTTAGAGGAAGCGCCTCAGCCCCAATAGGCACTGATGCAGAGGTAAGCCCAGCGCCATTTGCAAAAGCAAAGCTTTGCGTGAGTGGCTTACAGGCTTCTGAGCGACGTGTTGCCTTCATTGCCACCTTGTTGGCTTGGCCTTCATTGTCATATTTCCTGCATCGCTACACAGACAGCGATGTGGCCGTTTGGGATGGCTTGGTCACGGCACTCAGTTTGTTGGGGCAATATTTATTGGGTCGCAAAAAAATTGAAACTTGGTGGGTCTGGATGCTTGTCAATGTTCTCACCGTTGGCCTGATGATCGAAAAGTCTTTGTGGTTGACAGCCGTGCTGTATGGCATTTTTGCCGTGCTCAGTTACATCGGCCTTCAAGCTTGGCGTCGCCATGAGCACTAGGGTCATTCGAGTTGCGCTGCTGGGCGCAGAAAGCACTGGCAAAACCAGCTTGAGTCAGTACATCACCGAGGCCTTGTTGGCGCAAGGGCAGATGGCAACTTACGTTCCCGAAGTACTGCGCGAGTGGTGCCAAATGTATGGCCGAACACCTGCTTTTCATGAGCAACGCGATATTGCAAAGCAACAAGCAGAGCGAATTTTTTCGATTCAAGAAGGCTGGGTCATTGCCGACACCACGCCTTTGATGACCGCCGTTTACAGCGACTATGTATTTAAAGACCCGTCTTTGTACGATGAGGCTCTTGGGCTACAAGCCCAATTTGATTTAACGCTGGTCATGGGACTCGACGTGGCATGGGTGCCAGACGGTTTACAGCGCGATGGCGAGCATGTGCGGCAAGCAGTGGACAGTCTCATTCGGCAGGCCATGGCAAAGAAGCAACTGCCATTCAAAGTCATTTATGGTCAAGACCAGGCAAGGCTCAATGCTGCATTGCTGGCCATCAGCCAAGGCATCTCGAATCTCAATGAGCCGCTAGATTTAAAATTTTCGGTGCCCGGCTTGCAGCTCACACAGACTCAAAGGGAAGTAAGTCAATACGGCTTAAACCAAGGTAAAACAGCTTGGCGATGCGATTTGTGCAGCGACTCAGATTGCGAGCACAGACTGTTCAGCGACCTGCTGAAATAAAGCCTGCTAGTGAAGCGCAGGACCCGTGGGAGGTGCCGCTTCAGGTTGCGTAAAAAGGCTGGCTGCGTCCACAGGATCAAATTGATACTGCGCACCGCAGAACTCGCAAGCCACCTCAATGTTTTCGCGCTCTGACAAAATACTCTCGGCTTCTGCCACGCCTAAGCTCTTGATCATGCGCCCTACTCTTTCGCGGCTGCAACTGCATTGAAAACGCGGACCTGCATCGCCAAGCAGCGGCTCAAATCGCAGCAGCGGCTCTTCCCAGAACAAGCGGTGCAACACCGTCTCTACATCCAAGCCTAGCAGTTCTTCAGGCTTCAAACTTTTGGACAAGATAGAAATACGGTTGTAGTCTTCATCATTGCCCAATGCCGATTCACGCTCGACTGAATCGTAGCGTCCGGCCAAATTGCCAACCCCCTCCAAAGGCAATCTTTGAATGAGCAAACCAGCAGCCACTTTTGAGTTGGCGGCCAACACCAAGGTGGTGTCGAGTTGCTCAGACTGCAGCATGTAATGCTCTAGCACTTCACTTAACTTTTCTAATTTTTCTTTGTGATCGCCAAACAAGGGCACCACGCCCTGATAAGGCTGCTGACCCGGCAAACGTTCTAAAGGATCAAGGGTAATGGCACAACGCCCTTCGTTGTTGACATTGACCATCTGACTCAAGGAAGCCTGCGGCAACACCTCACCTTGGACCGTAGCCGTGGCACGAAATCCGAAATCGGGCTGCACTTCCACCACAGACAACTTAACAGGCCCGTCGCCAAACACTTGTAGCACCAAAGCACCATTGAATTTGATGTTGGCCTGCATCAGCACAGCGGCTGCCGACATTTGACCTAACAACTCCGAGACGGGCTCTGGGTAAGCGCCGGTTTCCGTGTTGGCAGATCGCCTTTGAAGAACCTCCCACCAGGAATCGGTTAATCGAACAATGGCACCGCGAACAGGTAAGCCTTCGAATAAAAATTTATGAAGTTCAGACAATTTTTTTCAAACCCGATTGAAAGCGATGCGCGTTCTCGATGTAATGCTTGGCAGACATGCGCAAGCCTTGAATTTGTTCAGGCGTTAGTTCGCGAACCACTTTGGCAGGCGAACCCATGATCATGGAGCCATCGGGAAACTCTTTGCCCTCGGTCACCAAAGAACCTGCGCCCACCAAACAGTTTTTGCCTATTTTGGCGCCATTCAAAACCACAGCACCAATGCCAATGAGCGATTCATCGCCAATGGTGCACCCGTGCAACATGACTTGATGGCCAACCGTGACATGTTTACCCACGGTCAGAGGCTTGCCAACGTCTGCATGCAGCACGCTACAGTCTTGGATATTTGACCCTTCGCCAATGTGAATGGTTTCTGTATCGCCCCGAATGACGGTGCCAAACCAAACGCTGGCATTAACGCCCAAGGTCACTGCCCCCATGACTTGAGCGCTATCGGCGACCCATGCCCCCTCAGCCAATTCAGGTTGTTTGCCGTCTAATGAATAAATAGCCATTGGAGTCCTCTCAATTTGGGGCGCAAAGCCTACATTGTAGGCAAGCCTAAAATAGCGCATGGCGACCGCAGAATTAGCCCCACACCTCACACATCCCGCTCACTTGAGGCAGGCTGTTTTGGCCCCATTGTTGGCGCAAAATGCCGTTCAAAAGGCGGAGTTGACCTTGTCTCTCAAAGAAGACATGCCCATCTTTGTCGATGTGGTGGTGCAAGACCCCGGCGGCATTCCTGGGCGGCCTGCGAAGCCAGAGCTGGTGTCGCACACCGCATTGAAGTCAAAACCTTTGACCACCCCCGAAGGCAGGGCTGTCTTGCTTCACGCCATTGCCCACATTGAACTCAATGCCATCGATTTGGCTTTGGATGTGGTGTGGCGCTTTCAGGGCATGCCTGCTGATTTTTACAAAGACTGGGTTCAAATTGCCAAAGAAGAAGCCAAGCATTTTTTGCTTCTTCAAAAGCATTTGGTCAGCATGGGTTTTGACTATGGCGACTTTCCGGCTCATCACTCCCTTTGGGAAATGGCAGAACGAACACGCACCGATATTTTGGCTCGCATAGGGCTTGTGCCACGCACCATGGAGGCGCGCGGGCTCGATGCCTCACCCGGCGTGAGAAATAAATTAATCAGCGCAGGTGACCTGGCAGCTGGTCGCATTTTGGACATTATTTTGAAAGATGAAATTGGTCATGTTGCAGCGGGCAATCGCTGGTACCGACATGTCTGCCAAGAAAGAGGGCTAGACCCGATTGGCACTTATCGCGACTTGATCAAACAATACGACGCGCCCAAACTGAAGTCGCCTTACAACCTAGAAGCCAGACGCCTGGCAGGCTTCGAGGAAGAAGAGTTGATTTATTTAGCAGCCAATGGCTTGTAAGCCAACCCACTGAAAGTAATTCATGCAAATTAACCATAGCTTCAAGGGATTTCCTGGCCATCACACGCCCGTCGATATTTCAGAAGTTGGATTGCAAAAGTGGAATGTGCTGAAGGGTGACTTGCCATTGCCATTGGCCGTCATCAAAGAAAAAGCCCTTCAGCATAATTTGCATTGGATGAAAGATTTTTGCGAAAAACGCCAATTGGACATCGCGCCCCACGGCAAAACAACCATGTCACCAGAGTTGTACGCACGGCAAGTAGAGGCTGGCGCTTGGGGCATCAGCTTTGCCAACGTCTTTCAAGCAAGTTTAGGAATTCGGCACGGCATTCAACGCATCATCATTGCCAATCAAGTTTATCAACATGCCGATCTGGAAGCACTGAGTGTTTTGCTGGCAACTTATCCCGACGTTCGGGTTTATTTTTTGGTGGACTCGGCAGAGCAAATTGATGCCATTCAAAAGTGGCGATCGGCGAGTCGATCCAACATCGCTTTCACCGTATTGATTGAGCTTGGCATAGAAGGCAAACGGACGGGTTGCCGAGAGCACTCACAGGCCATGGCTTTGGCCCGAATCATCAAAGCCACCTCTGGGCTTTTGCTGTGTGGCATTGAATGCTATGAAGGCGCATTGGCCACCTGCAACCATGAACACGATCAAGCATCGGTCACGGCCCTCATGGGCCGGGTCCAACAACTGGCCATCGCCTGTGAAAAAGAAAATTTATTTGAAAACGACGAAATTCTTTTAACGGCCGGCGGCTCTGCCATCTTTGACCTCGTAGCTCAGCACCTCAAACCCCAACTTAACTTACCCACCAGAGGCATTTTGAGGTCTGGCTGCTACCTCACGCACGACCATGTGCAATATCGCAAGATGCTCAAGTGCGTTGGTGAAAGACTTCAACTGACTGAAACTCTAAGACCCGCATTAGAGGTCATCAGCAGTGTGCAGTCTTGCCCCGAACCTGGCTTGGCCCTTCTCACCATGGGCAAGCGTGATGTTTCCTACGACATGGATTTACCCGTTGCCATTTGGCGTGCCAACTTGGGCGATCAAGAGGTCTCAGGGGTGCCATCTCATTGGGAAATCACGGCCTTGAACGATCAACACGCCTACCTTCAATTCAACCCAGCAGCTTCTGTATCAGAGCAGCCCCATGTGGGGCAATTGATTGGCAGCGGCATTTCGCACCCTTGCACCACATTTGACAAGTGGCGGTGGATGCCGATTGTCGATGATCACTACGCAGTCATGAGCGCTGTTTCGATTCGCTTCTAGCCATCGGCACTTCACCCAAATGGGTGATGCTGATTCACCCGTTTGGGTGATCCTGATTCACCCCCTCGGATGGTGCTTGGCGTGTAAATTTTTCAATCTTTCACGGGCCACATGCGTGTAGATGGTGGTAGTCGAGATATCTGCGTGCCCCAGCAAGACCTGAACCGACCTTAAATCTGCACCATGGTTCAGCAGGTGTGTGGCAAACGCGTGTCTTAAGGTGTGTGGCGACAAGGGTGCTGTGATGCCAGACAACACAGCGTACTTTTTAATCAACTGCCAAAACATGATGCGCGACATGGCTGTTCCTGCTTTGGGGCCGCTGGTGGTCACAAACAAATCGTCTGTTTGCTTGGCACCCAATAAGGCACCGCGTGCGTTTTGCATGTAATCCGTCAAACTGTCTCGGGCCATATCGCCAAAAGGCACCAGTCGTTCTTTGCTGCCTTTTCCCATGATGCGAAGCACCCCCTCATTCAAAGACACATGCAAGGTTTTGAGTTTGACCAACTCGGTCACTCGCAAACCACTGGCGTACAACAACTCCAGCATGGCTTTATCGCGCAAACCAAGGGCGGTATTCGCATCGGGTGCAGACAGCAAGGCATCAACTTGCTCTTCCGACAAAGTTTTGGGAACTCGCAAGGCTTGCTTAGCAGCCAGCATTCTGAGAGTGGGGTCAACTTCGACAATACGCTCACGCATTGCCCAACGGTAATAACGTTTAAAAACCGTTAAACGCCGATTGGCTGAGGTGGCTTTGGAAAGGCTGTGGCGCGCGGCAAAATAAGCTTGCAAATGCAACTCTTGGACCGCATTGAAGGATATTCCTGAGCTTTGACTGAGCCAATCCGCCAAGGCCGTCAAATCACGGCGGTATGCGGCCAAAGTATTGGCCGACAAGCCGTCTTCTAGCCAAACCGCATCAACAAAGCGGTCGATGGCGGCTTGACTGTCAGAGCTCATTAGTCGAGCCGGAGTTTTTGAGTGTCCACCACATTTTTGTAGACATCAAATTCAGCTTTAATTTGAGCAGCAAACTGCTCAGGTGTGTTGGCAATGACGATAGAGCCGGTGTCTTCAATGCGCTTGCGAACAGCCGGGTCTTCTAAGGCCTTTTTCACGCCACTGCTCACCTTGTCAATCACTTCTTTAGGCAAATTCTTCGGACCCAAAATGCCGTAGTAAGCCATTCGGTTGACGGGCTCCAAACCAACTTCTTTGAACGTGGGCACATTGGGCAACTGCGCCAAACGTTGCGGTGCAGCCACCACAATGGGGATTAATTTTCCAGCCTGGATGAATGGCAATGCTGAAGGCAAGTTGTCAAAAATAATGAGCACCTGACCTGCTACCGTGTCGTTCAAAGCAGGACCTGCACCGCGGTATGGAATGTGAGTGATAAAAACACCCGCCAAGCTTTTCCACAACTCAGTTTGCAAATGGCCGATGCCGCCAGTGCCTGAGGAAGAGTAAGAATATTTACCCGGATTTTTTTTCAGTTCAGCCAAAAAATCTTTGTAATTGCGCGCTGGGAAACTAGGGTGCACCGCGATCACATTGGGCGTGGCCGCAATGTTGATGATGGGCGTAAAGTCTGTAATGGGGTTGTACGGGTTCTTTGGATTGATGGCAGGGTTGGCTGCAGTCGTAGAAACTGTGGCCATGCCCAAAGAATAGCCATCAGGCGTGGCGCGAACTGTTTCTTGAGCACCCACAACGCCGCCGCCGCCAGCCTTGTTTTCAACAATGACCGATTGTCCCAATGCTTTGCCCAAAGGGTCGGCAATGACGCGAGCCACAATGTCGGTGGTGCCGCCAGGTGCAAAAGGAACCTGGAGCTTAATGACTTTATTGGGGTAATTTTGCGCCCAAACAGGGCTGGCAGTGACACTGAAGACCACACAGACTGATGCGGTCAACAAACTTAAACGACGGTTCATTCAAACTCCTGTAAATAACAACTTCGTATCATAAGCAATATCTAACCCAGTTAGAGGGCAGATAGCGAGGCAGATACCGCAAAGACAAGCGTTATGCTACTGGGGTGAACTACGCTCAGCTTTTATTCCCTGATTTTTCCCTGATTTTGTGCGGTTACTTCTTGTGCCGGTACACACCCCTGAATCGGCCGCTTTGGCAACAAGTCGAATTCCTGGTTTATTACTTCTTGTTTCCAATATTGCTGTTTCACTCCATTGTGAAAAGTCCCTTAGACATCCATGCAACGTCTGGTTTTTTGTTGGCTGGGCTTGCCATGGGTTTCAGCGCTATTTTGATCAGCAACAGCATGCCTTATTGGCCATGGATTCGCCACAAAATAGACCTCAGAGATCACGCGGCCAGCGCCCAAATAGGCTTCAGATTCAACTCATTCATTGCCCTGGCTATGGTCGAACGCTTGACCGGCAGCGAAGGCTTATTGTTGATTGCCGTCCTCATCGGCTTTTGCGTGCCCATGTTCAATGTGGGGGCCGTTTGGCCCATGGCGCGTCATGGCGAATCGGGCATGTTGCGTGAACTGATTCGCAACCCCCTCATCTTGGCCACCACAAGCGGTTTGGCTTTTAATTTTCTAGGTTTGCGAATCCCTGAGGTCTTAGACCCCAGCTTGTCACGAATTGGCGCAGCCTCCTTGGCCTTGGGCCTCATGTCGGCTGGCGCGGGCATGGAATTGAAGGCACTGAACCAAGGTAAATTTTTGGGCAGCTTGGTCCTCACGGTCAAGCACTTGGTGGTGCCCTGCTTGGCCTGGGCCTTGGCGCAACTTTTTCAATTGCCACCTCTGCAAACCACGGTGCTGCTTATTTTTTCAGGCTTGCCTACGGCCTCTACATGTTATGTACTGGCATCCAGAATGGGCTACAACGGCGGCTATGTGGCGGGCTTGGTGACTTTGTCCACCCTGCTGGGCGTTTTGAGTTTGCCTTTTGCATTGGGCGTCTTGGGCGGCTTGAAGTTTTAAGTGCGATAGGCAAGTGACCAAGTCACTTGTTCTTGCACAACGGGATCAGGATGCGACAGCCAAGGCACCAGAGCTTTGACCAAAGCGGCAGCATCTTCAGTTGATATTTTTTCGGAACCACGCAAAGCATTGCCAGCAGCCAAAGCCACGTTTCGAATCCATCTGGCATGGCCAATGCGCCGAATGGCACTCCCTTCCGTCATGTTTAAAAAAGTAGCCTCATCCCATTGAAGTAACTCTTGCAATTGCGGGGCCTTCAAGGGCTCACGCGCATCAAAATCTGGCAGCGTACTGCGCTTGGCGTATTTGTTCCAAGGACAAGCCCATTGGCAGTCGTCGCAGCCATAAATTCGATTGCCAATGAGGGGGCGCAGTTCATGCGGTATTTCACCGGCGTGTTCTATCGTGAGGTAAGAAATACATCGCCGGGCATCTAATTGATAGGGCGCCACAATGGCTTGGGTTGGGCACAGGTCAATGCAGGCTGTACATGAACCGCAATGCGATGTGATGGCCTCTGTGCTGGGCAACGCAAGGTCTACAAACAATTCCCCCAAAAAGAAAAAGGAGCCCGCCTCTCTTTGCAAAACCAATGTGTTTTTACCGCGCCACCCCTGACCACTTCGAACCGCCAACTCGGCTTCCATGACCGGCGCAGAATCAGTAAACACTCTGTGGCCAAAGGGGCCGATCAATTCGGCCATGCGATGCTGGAGTTTTTGCAGTCGGCTGCGCATGACCTTGTGATAGTCCCGCCCTCTGGCATACACAGAAATCACGGCGTGAGAAGGCCGATTCAAAGCCAAGCCTTCAGACTCTGCCGACAACTCAGGCAGATTGCCGGGCAAATAATCCATTTGAACCGTGATCACACTGAGGGTTCCCGGCAGCAATTCTGCCGGCCTGGCACGTTTTAGGCCATGGCTTGCCATATAGTTCATGCTGCCATGGAATCCGGCAGCCAGCCAAGCCTGAAGCCCTGGCTCAGCTTCGGATAAATCCACGCCTGTCACGCCAATTTGAGAAAATCCCAGTTCCTGAGCTGCCACTTGCAACTCAGACCACAAAGCAGCAGTGTCAATTGCGCCAGCGCTTGAAGGACCAGAAAGAGAAAGATGAGTGTTGTTCACACCGAGATTGTAGGAACTCCCGAGCCCCTTGGCGCGGCCAGTTGGCTATGGTCGGATGAAAACCAGGCGCAACAATTTGCTCAAGCACTGGCTCAGCAAGCTGAACTCAGAGATGCCTACGTCGAACTTCAGGGTGATTTAGGGGCTGGCAAGACCACTTTTGTCAGGCACCTGCTCAAAGCACTTGGGGTTGAAGGCCACATCAAAAGTCCTACTTATGCAGTGGTGGAACCCCACGAGGCAAGGCTTTCCCCGCCGCTTGTGGCACCAACGCCGAACCCTGCTCCCATGAGCCCCCAAATTCTGAACATTTGGCATTTTGATTTCTACCGCTTCAACGACCCTCAAGAATTTGAAGAAGCCGGCTTTCGCGAATTGTTTGCCAGTCCTGGATTGAAAATTGCCGAATGGCCCGAACAAGCCAGCGGCATGTTGCCAGTTGCAGATTTGAAATTGATCATGACTGTCAACGAACAAGAAGGCCGTTTTGTCATGTGTGAAACACACACACGCAAAGGGCTTGCCATTTTGCTAGGCTTGCTCAAATTAAGCCCTGCCCTTGCAAACTCTGAAACCGCTCTCCATGCCCCTCCAAAGACGTGATTGGCTCAAAGCATCTGGCCTAGCCCTCATGCTAGGCTGGACAGACATCAGCCGAGGTGCCAGCTTGCTGGCGGTCCGCGTTTGGCCAGCCAAAGACTACTCACGGGTCACCTTGGAATCGGATGTTGCGCTGAAAACCAAGTACACGTTTGTTCCCTCTCCACCTCGCTTGGCCATTGACATTGAAGGCTTAGATTTAAATCCTTCCATCAAAGAATGGGTGGGGAAAATCAAACCAGATGACCCCAACATCACGGGTGTGCGTGTCGCTCAAAACAGCCCCGGTGTGGTGCGCATGGTGTTTGATTTGAAGCAAGCTGTGCAGCCGCAAGTTTTTGCACTGACACCAGTGGGCACTTATCAACACCGATTGGTCTTGGATCTTTACCCAAGCACACCAGTGGACCCTTTAGAGAGTTGGATTGCAGAACGCACTCAAAGCAGCGATGCTTTGAGTGACTGGCTGAATAAAAATTCAAACGCAGGCTCAGCCAATGCACAAGCTCCCCTCACTCCAAATGGACAAGCCCCTTCAGTTGGCCAACCTGCGGTGCAAGCTCCTCCCATCACCGACAGGTTGATTGTGGTGGCCATTGATGCGGGTCATGGCGGCGAGGACCCTGGTGCCATCGGCCCCAATGGCACCAAGGAAAAAGACGTGGTGCTTCAAATCGCATTGAAACTGAGAGATCGAATCAATGCCACCCAAGTCAAGGGTAGCCCCATGCGCGCCTACCTGACGCGCGATGCCGATTACTTTGTACCCCTTCACGTGCGCGTCCAAAAAGCCAGGAAAGTGCAAGCAGACTTATTTGTGAGTGTGCATGCCGATGCATTTTTCACACCCAGCGCACAGGGTGCCAGTGTGTTTGCTTTGAGTCATGGTGCCGCTTCCAGCAGTGCAGCGAGGTGGATGGCATCTCAAGAAAACAAAGCTGACCTCATAGGCGGCATGAACTTCGGCGTGAAAGATTCGCAAGTGCAGCAAGCCCTGCTAGACATGAGCACATCCGCACAAATTAAGGACAGCTTGAATTTGGGCGGCGCCATTTTGCGAGAAATAGGCAATGTTGGAAGGTTGCACAAACCCAAGGTTGAACAAGCGGGTTTCGCAGTCTTAAAGGCCCCCGATATTCCCAGTGTCTTGGTGGAAACGGCCTTCATCAGCAACCCCAATGAAGAGGCCAAGTTGTCTGATGACCATTATCAAAACACCATTGCCGATGCGCTGGTGAGGGGATTGCAAAAGTACTTTGAACGCAATCCGCCTTTAGCGCGAAAACGTTCCACTTAAAGTGGCATTCGCTTAACTTCGCTGCGCACGCCAAGCACCCCAGAGGGCTATCAAGCCGGGCACAAAGATCATGGCCCAAATGATTTGACTGAGGTGTGTCTTCACAAAATCAGTTTCGCCAAAAAGGTAGCCGGCTCCGGTCAGGCCACAGACCCATATGAAACCGCCCGCCACATTGAACAACACGAACCTAGAGGGAGTCATGGCTGCCACCCCTGCAACAAAGGGAACAAATGTGCGGACAAACGGCATGAAGCGCGCCAACACAATGGTGATGCCACCATAGGTTTCGTAAAAGTTGTGCGCTCTGTCAAAAGCGGCGCGGTTAAAAAACCGAGAGTTTTCCCACTGAAATACCTTGGGTCCAAAGTACCTGCCAATGCGGTAATTCAATTGATCGCCGGCAATGGCCGCCACAACCAGCAAGCCCATGATCCAAGGAAGGCTTAAATGTCCTGTACCACACAGGGTACCCACTACAAAAAGCAGGGAGTCTCCTGGCAAGAATGGCATGACCACCAGGCCGGTTTCGACAAAAATAATCAGAAACAAAAGGGCATAGACCCAGGCCCCGTACTGGGCCACAAAGGCACCCAAATACCGGTCAACGTGCAGTACAAAGTCTATCAATTGCATCAAGGTGTCCATCCTTAGATTATCCCTTGCTTGACGGTTTATCAGCGCCCTGTGCCGCAATTCCAGATGCCCAATAGGTGATGACCACCTCCAAGCACCTACAATTTGAGAATGTCTGAAACTTTACCCCGTCGATCCATCCGTGAATTACCCGATGTGCTGATCAGCCAAATCGCTGCGGGTGAGGTGGTTGAGCGCCCTGCTTCTGTGGTCAGAGAGTTGGTTGACAATGCCATTGATGCAGGCGCTCGCCAGATCACGCTCAGACTTTTAGGGGGTGGCATTAGGCTGATTTCGGTTGAAGACGATGGTTGCGGTATTCCCGCTGAAGAGTTAGCTGTGGCTTTAAAGCGCCACGCCACCAGCAAAATTGTGAACCTTCAAGACTTGGAGTCTGTGGCCACCATGGGCTTCAGGGGTGAGGCACTGGCGGCCATCAATTCAGTGTCCGAAATGAGCCTGTCGTCTCGAACTGAGGAAGCCTCCAGTGCTTTCATCTTGGACGGTCAAACGGGAGAAGTGAAACCCGCTGCCCGAGCCATTGGCACCACCGTTGAAGTGAAGGAGTTGTTTTTCTCCACGCCAGCCCGTCGCCATTTTTTAAAATCTGAAAACACCGAACTGGCGCATTGCATTGAAGCAGTGAGGCGCCACGCCTTGGTTCGCCCTGAAGTGAGCTTTGCCATTTGGCACGAAGGCAAAATCGCAGCGCAATGGCGCAGTCACCCTGGCGAGGCCGGTTGGAATCAGCGTTTGGCCGATGTCTTGGGTGAAGAGTTTGTGGCGTCTTCGGTCAACATTGATTTTCGTTCTGGCCCTGTGCATGTCAGGGGCAGGGCCGGCACACCCGATGCAGCGCGAGCGCGTGCAGACCAACAATTTGCTTATGTGAACGGCCGCTTTGTGCGAGACAAAGTCATCACGCATGGCGCGCGCAGTGCCTACGAAGATGTGCTTCATGGCCATCGACAGCCTGTGTATGTGTTGTATTTGCAGATGGACCCCTCGCGTGTAGATGTCAATGTTCATCCCACCAAAATTGAAGTACGGTTTCGCGACAGTCGGGAAGTGCATCAAGCCATGCGGCACGCGATTGAAAGCGCATTGGCAGTGCCTCGAGCACAACTTCTTTCGACAACGTCCGCAATTGCACAATCTAATGCGCCATCTACGGCATCGTCTTCAGCCCCTGCTCAAAACACTTGGGCACAACGCGGCATGGCATTTGGCGCTAATCGTTTGAATGAGGACCCTGCCAGAGCAATGGCAGATTTAAAAGCCTTGTGGAGCAACCCACCGCAAGTAGAAGAAGAAAGTCCTGCAGGCTTTTCAAGCGCGAAAATTCAATTGCAAACAGCGCCAGCAGTTGCAAGCCAAGGTGAACATGAATGGCCCTTGGGCCGAGCCATTGCGCAGCTTCAGGGTGTTTACATCTTGGCAGAAAACACCCAAGGCTTGGTTGTAGTTGACATGCATGCAGCCCATGAACGGATTGTGTATGAACGCCTCAAACAACAACTCGACACCACTCAAATTACCAGTCAGCCTTTGTTAATTCCAGCTTCTTTCTCTGCTACACCTCAAGAAATTGCCACAGCTGAAAGTTGCGCTGATGTGCTGATGCAATTAGGACTTGAGGTCTCTGCTTTGTCTGCCAAAACATTGGCCGTGCGAGCTGTGCCCACCTCTTTGGCACAAGGCGATTGCGTTGAACTTGCGCGCAGTGTCTTGGCTGAACTGGCCCAACACGATGCTGCCACAGTGGTGCAGCGAGCCCAAAATGAAATCTTGGCCACCATGGCCTGTCATGGTGCAGTTCGGGCCAACCGAAAACTCAACTTGGATGAAATGAACGCTCTACTCAGACAAATGGAAGCCACCGAGCGTTCCGACCAATGCAACCATGGACGGCCCACATGGCGACAGGTCGGCATGCGTGAATTGGATGCCTTGTTTTTAAGAGGCCGGTGATGACAAGCATAGACCCAAGCTTGCCGTTGCAGGCAGGTCGAATCAAGCGCAAACCCGCCATGATCGTCCTCTTGTTAGCTTTACTGCTGGGTTTGCAGCCAGTCACCACAGACCTGTATCTGCCCGCCCTTCCTGCACTGACGCAAGGCTTCGGTGCCAACATGATTCAAGCGCAACTCACCTTAACGGCTTTGTTACTTGCATTTGGAACATCACAATTGTTTTGGGGCCCCCTCTCCGATAAATGGGGCCGACGCCCCGTCCTATTGGGCGGCATTTTTGTCTATGCAATCTCTGCGGTCACCTGTGCCTTAGCGCCCAACATAGAAGCGCTCATTGCTGCAAGAACTCTTCAAGGTGTTGCCATGGGTGCATGCGTCATGGCGGCCCGAGCCATTGTGCGAGATTTATACGAGCCGATAGAAGGTGCCAAAGTCATGTCTCAAGCACTTTCTGGCTTGGGCCTCATTGCGTGTACCTGCGTCCCTGTGGGTGGCTTCTTAACTGATTTTCTGGGATGGCGTTGGGCACTCAGCAGCTTGGTGTTGTTTGCGGTTAGCACGGGGTTGCTGATTTATCTTTACTTCGATGAAAGTTTGCAACAACTCAATCCAAGGGCTCTTGAAGCAAAAAGTTTATGGGCTGCAACAAAAAAAATCATTCGCAACCCCACCTTTCTAGCCTATAGCGCTTTGTCCACCGCTTCTTTTGCGGGGCTCTTTACTTTCCTCGCAACCTCCGCTTTTATCTTTACGCAAAGCATGGGTTTGAGCAAAACCTTCTATGGCTTGCTCATGGTGACCATGTCGTTTTCTTACATTGTGGGTACTTTCATTTGCCGATGGTTATTGCTGCGGATCAGCATTCAATCGTGCGTTGTGTATGCAGGCTTTGTGAGTTTTTTTTCTGGGCTTCTGATGCTGTTGATCGCGTATGCAGGGCCTGGGCAATCTTGGTTTGGCCCTTGGGCAGTGATGCTTCCCATCAATGTCTTTTTGATGGCGCACGGCGTGCATCAACCTTGCGGTCAAAGTGGCTGCATTGCACCCTTTCCAGAAATGGCAGGCACTGCTTCAGCCTTGAATGGCTTTTCCATGATGGTGGTGGCATTTGGCATGGGAACTTGGATTGGCACACACATGAGCGATCCACTTTTGGCATTGGCACACGGTTTGTTATTGTGGTCTAGTTGCTTGGTTTTATTTGCTTGGTTTGGTGTGCGCAAAATTCCAATCATCACGCAACGCGAAGCAGCATGAAACCATACGCGCTTGCCATTGCCGGACCGACCGCCAGTGGTAAGACTGGCTTGGCTTTGGCAATTGCTGCGCATCTTCAAGAACAGGGTGGCGCTGAAATCATCAGTGTGGACTCCGCCTTGGTTTTCAAAGGCATGAACATTGGCACCGCCAAACCCTCTGCCCAAGAATTGGCATCGGTGCCGCATCACCTGATTGACATTCGAGATCCGCTGAATGCCTACAGCGCAGCCGAATTTGCCCAAGACGCATTGGCCTGTATTTTGGATATTCGCAGTCGCGGCAAAACGCCCATTTTGGTAGGCGGCACCATGCTGTATTTCAAAGCCTTGATGGAAGGCTTGAACGACATGCCTGGCGCGGATGCAGTCATTCGCGCGGTCATTCAAACAGAAGCCGAAAAATTAGGTTGGCCTGCCATGCATGCCATGCTCAGCCAAGTTGACCCCCTCACGGCCGCACGCCTAGCACCCGCCGACAGTCAACGCATTTCAAGGGCCCTGGAAGTTTTCAGAATTTCAGGCAAACCTTTGTCGAGTTTTCATCAAATCAATTTAGCCCCCACTGACCCATCCGCTTCAATGCCCACCAATTCAAATGCATTGCAATGGGCCAATGTGCCTCTTTTAAGCCTAGAGCCTAAGGAACGATCTTGGCTGCATAAACGGATTGAGCAGCGCTTCGACGACATGCTGTCGCATGGATTTTTAGACGAAGTGAAAGTCTTGCGTGCCAGAGGTGACTTAACGCCAGACTTGCCGGCCATGAGGTGCGTTGGCTACAGGCAAGCGTGGGAGGCTTTGGACGGCACCCTGCCCCTGTCTGAATTGCGAGATCGCGGTGTCTTTGCAACTCGCCAATTGGCCAAACGACAAATCACTTGGCTCAGAAGCCTGCCCCAGCGAACGGTGCTTGAGGCCGATGGTCAGGCCGTTTTGAAGCAGGCTTTGGCATGGGTTGAGAGCCGCATGTCTGAGGCTTAATCTGAGAAACTGGCCTTGCCCCGCAGGGCTTTCGTCTGGCCTCGCTTGACTTTGCTTTCTACGCGCTTTACTTGAGAGCTTCTGGTTGGCCGGGTAGGCTTGCGCGGTTTTTGCACCAAAGCAGCCAATTCCAGCAGGTCATGAAGCCGCAGCAAGGCCGCCATCCGGTTCATGTCTTGGCTTCTGTGCTCTTGCGACTTAATGACCACGACGCCACCCTTGGTAAGCCGATGGTCCCGGAGCGCTAGCACTCGCTCCTTCAACTCTGGTGGCAAACTTGAAGCCCCCACATCAAAGCGCAGTTGAATGGCGCTCGAGACTTTGTTCACATTCTGCCCGCCTGGGCCTTGTGATCGAACTGCCGTCAGCTCTACCTCATCTGTCGGAATGTGAAAAATTGTCATGAGAAACCCTGAAAATGCACAGCGATCATGCGCTTTGTGTTGGGTATTGATTGTGCCTCGCTTAAACTGGCGACTTAACTACCTCAAGGTGTCAACATGGCCAAAGGTCAACAAAAGTCCAACAAAGAGTCCAAAAAACCAAGGAAGGATACATCCCCTCCTAAAACCATCGCTGTAGACACAGAGCGGCCGATCCAAAAGACCACGACCATCATTCCACGCGGCAAGAAGCCCGTTTAATTTGACCACCCCTTAGAAATTTTCAAAAACGATGAGTGATTCTGCGCAAAGTCTTTGGCCCCATGCAGGCTATGCCCAACTGAAAACGGATGCGCGCGGTCACCTCACAGTCACCGATGATTTCTTAAGGGTCTTGTTGCATCGGCCAGAATTGGCGCCGATAGACAGTTCATGCGCTCATGAAATTCAAATTCATGAGCGCCTGATCGAAAGTCCTCGGCTCAATTTGCAAGCTTCCGATCTGGCACCCATACAAGACCCAGACGCCGCAGAAAACATGCGCGTTTGGCTGCGCTTTCGTGATCGCATTTTGGCCAAACCCACTTTAGAAGCCAGCTACTGGGCCTTGTTTGAAGGCGCGGGCGTCGATGTACCACCCGTGCTGGTCAATCAAATCACACAAGTGTTGGTGCAACATGTTTTGGGCGATGACTGCACGCCGCTTGAAGCACGGGCAGCAGAACTGCTTTTCAGAACTCAAAAAATATCGGTCCTCGATGACGGCTCGGTCATGTCGGCCGATTACGAAACCGTTGAGCGGCATGCGCTTGAAAGTGGCTTTGGCAGCGTGGGCGAGTTGCTCAAACAAGGTGGCATTCCCCTCAGAACGGTGGACCTTGATGTCATTCAAGAAAGCAATCAAGACACCTACTGGGATCGCAGTGAGCGATTCGACATGGTGGCCTGCCTGAATTTAGGTCAAGACCTGATTTCAGCTTTTTGCCAAGTTTTAGAACGCTGGGTGCTTCACTTGACGGCTGCCAAAGTAAGCATCCAAACAGCCCGAGAAATCGAAGACGAGCATTGGGTATGGCACGTGGGTCTAGACGCCCAAGCCAGTGGCATGTTGAACGATTTGTACACAGGCAACACCATTGACGAAGACAGCCAAAAAAGAATGCTGTGTTTGTTTGTGCTGAACTTCGAAAACCCCAGCGACATGCTGAGCGAAGTGTCGGGCAAGCCTGTTTATTTGGCCATGGCCATGGACACGCAGCAGCTTCTTAAAATCAAACCGCAAAATCTGCTCTTGAACTTGCCATTGGCCAGAAGATCTTAAGCATGAATGCCCAGCAGATCATTTTGAGCATGGTCTTGGCCACCATGGTTTTTTCTGTGGCCCTCGAACTGCGCATTGAAGACTTTAAACGCGTGGCTCAAACGCCTAAAGCTGTCATTTGCGGACTCATCCCTCAATTCCTACTCTTACCCGTTGCCACTTGGTTGGTCACACTTTGGCTAGATCTGCCACCCAACATCGAGGCCGCCATGATTTTGGTAGCTGCGTGCCCTGGTGGCAGCCTTAGCAATGTGGTGACCCACATGGGGCGAGGTAACACAGCGCTTTCAGTGAGCATCTCTGCAGTAGCCAGCATCATTGCCTTGTTTGCAACACCGTTTAATTTCAGTTGGATGATTGCAACCAACCCAGAAACAGCCTCTTGGTTGAAAGAGCTTTCCATTGATTCTTCTGGCATTTACATCAGCTTGTTTTTACTCTTAGGTGTTCCCTTGAGCCTTGGGCTGCTGGCGTCACACCGCCTGCCCCAACTCACCGAACGCATCCGTAAACCTTTAGGCCATTTTTCTCTCATTGCCCTGCTGTTGTTCATCGTGGCGGGTTTAATCAAAGAGCGGCAGCTGCTCACCTTAGGCTTGTTGCCCACCCTGTTGTTGGTGGTATTGCACAATGCCAGCGGCTTGTTTTTCCTGTTGTTGGTGGTATTGCACAATGCCAGCGGCTTGTTTTTTGGCTGGGCCACAAGCAAAGTGATGGGCGTGAGCGAAAAAGACCGACGTGCAATCATGATTGAAGGCGGCATGCAAAATTCTGGTCTAGCACTGGGCATCATTGCTGTTCAATTCAACAGCGATTTGGGCATGGTCACCTTGGCCAGTTTGTGGGGTATTTGGCACATCGTGAGTGGCATGTCGTTGGCGTATGTGTGGAGAAGAAAAGATGCTCGATTGCTTGATTAAAAACGGTACTGTTGTTGATGGCACGGGTCAAAAACCCTTCATTGCAAACATTGGCATTCAAGGTGGGCGCATCACTCACATAGGCCACATCAACGAAGCCGCCAAAGAAATCGTGGATGCCACAGGCCTATGGATCACGCCAGGTTTTGTTGACCTTCATACACACTATGACGGTCAAGTTACGTGGGACGAATGCTTCACACCCAGCATTTACCATGGCGTGACCACTGTGGTCATGGGCAATTGCGGCGTTGGCTTCGCGCCCAAACGCCCCGGCGCTGAGGACGATCTGATCAAACTCATGGAGGGCGTGGAGGACATTCCTGGCGCCGCCTTGCATGAAGGCATTGTGTGGAATTGGGAGAGTTTTCCACAGTACATGAATGCGCTGGCAGCCTCACCCCGCAGCCTCGACTTTTTGGTCCAAGTGCCACACGACCCGCTGCGGATGTATGTCATGAAAGAGCGCGCATTGGCCCATGAAGCGGCCACAAAGCAAGACATCGAGCTCATGCGCTCGCTCCTGCGCGAAGCGCTTGAAGCGGGCGCTGTAGGCTTTAGCACGGGCCGCAGTGACAATCATCGCACCTCTGAAGGCAAAGACACACCGGCCGCCAATGCCAGCCATGAAGAGCTCACGGGTTTGGCGCAAGCCTTCCAAGGCCTTTCGCATGGTGTCATTCAAATGGTGAGCGACTACAACTTACTTAAGGGCCCTGGTGAGTTTGATGCGGAGTTTGACTTGGTGGAAGCCATGGCAACGGCCAGTGGCAAAGCACTTTCACTCACTTGGCTTCAACGCGACCCTGGTGGTGAGCAATTTGTGCGCATTCAAGAACGCATTGAACAAGCCGTGGCCAAAGGTCTGCCACTCTTCATGCAAACCGCTGCGCGAGGCATTGGCGTATTGAACGGCCTCGACGCCAGCTTTCATCCCTTCATGGGCTTCCCTTCTTACAAAGAAGTGGCTCATTTGCCCTTGGCCAAACGCGCTGAAGCGCTGCGCGACCCTTCCAGAAAAGCACGCATTCTTTCTGAAAAATCTGAACGCCTAGCGGGTGATGGCAGTTCTATCCCACCCTTGGTAGACATCTTATTGGCCAAGATTGACATGATCAGCGGCCGCATGTTCCCGCTTGAAGCCACCTTGAATTACGAACCTTCTGTGATGGAAAGTTTCTTGGTGCGCGCCAAACAAAAAGGCGTCACACCTTTAGAAGTTATTTACGATCACTTGAGTGCAGGCAATGGCGACGGTTTGATTTACTTCCCCATCTTCAATTACAACGCGGGCAACCTCGACACCGTTCGCAAAATGCTAGACCACCCCCGTGCTTTGAGTGGCTTGAGTGATGCCGGTGCACACGTTGGCACCGTGTGCGATGCCAGTTTCACCACCTTCATGCTCACGCATTGGGTGCAAGGCCGCGGCAAAGACACGCTGCCGCTTGAAACTGTGGTTGAAATGTTGACAAGTCGCAATGCCAATTATTTAGGCCTCAAAGACCGCGGTGTGTTGGCAGTCGGTATGCGTGCCGACATCAATGCCATTGATCCGCAAAAACTGAGTGTGGGCCTGCCTCAATTGGTTCGCGACTTGCCCGCAGGCGGCAAACGTTTTTTACAAAAGGCAGAGGGCTATGTGGCCACGTGGGTGGCGGGTCAACTGGTGCAACGCCACGGAGAGATTACTTTAGCGCGCCCTGGCAATTTGGTTCGCATGTCTTGATCTAAGTTATCAGTCTTTGCGCCAAGCAGGCAGAACCCAATTGTTCAAGATGGCCAGAGTTCTAAAGAGGCTTGTCACAAGCGCACACACGGTCATGCAAAACCAAGGTTCAGCTTCAGCGGCAGCCAACAAAATATAAATCAGTCCACCTGCAAATGAACACAAGGCATAGGGTCGATGGTCTTTGAATGAGACCGGAATCTCGTTGCACACAATGTCTCGAAGCACGCCCCCAAAAATGCCGGTGATGGTGCCCATCAAAATTGCCACTGTGGGCGACATTCCCAGCGCCAAAGATTGCGCCACGCCCGATGCCGTAAACAACCCCAAACCCAACGTGTCGGGCCACTGAATGGTCTTCTCGGTCAGTTCAAAGTGCTTTTGACGCATGAAGCTAATGGACAAAATGCACAGCGCCAGCACCGCCCACATGACAATTTCATTTTCTACCCAAAAGAAAGGCCGTTGGTCGAGCAAAATATCGCGCAAGGTACCACCGCCAAACGCTGCCAAAAACCCAACCACACAGACCCCCACAACATCCATGCGTTTGCGGGCTGCTTCCATAATGCCTGACAAAGCAAAGGCCAAGGTGGCCAGCAATTCAATGCTGAGCAACAACGTAGATTCCCAAGTTTCAAAACTGTCCATGATGAAGGTACTTTAATGCACGCAGACCTCACCTGATCGCTCATTTGGGGCAAATCTTTGGGTTCACCCTAATGCCTTAAATTGGAAAAGGGCGTAACTTGTGCCGGTTCTCCAATTTTTTGTTCCAACCTTAGTTTAGGAGTGAGTTATGTTTGTATCACCACGTCGTCGGCTGTTGGCCACTGCTCTTTTGGGCATGTTGGGTGTCTTAAGCGCCCTGCCCGCCGCAGCTCAAAACTATCCCGTACGCCCTATTACCCTCATCGTGCCTTGGGGCGCTGGTGGCGGAACCGATGCAACAGCCCGAATCATTGGTAGCCTGCTCGAAAAAGACTTAGGCCAACCCGTCAATGTGGTGAACCGAACCGGCGGCAGCGGTGTGGTAGGTCATGCCGCCATCGCTTCTGCTCAGCCAGATGGCTACACCATTGGTTTGGCCACCGTAGAAATTGGCATGATGCATTGGCAAGGATTAACCGATCTCACCAGCGCTTCTTACACCCCCATTGGACTGGTCAATGCAGACCCAGCGGGTGTGCAAGTACGTGCCGATTCGCCATACAAAACGGTCAACGAATTGTTGGCCGCCATCAAAGCCAATCCCGGCAAATTCAAGGCTTCTGGCACAGGACAGGGCGGCATTTGGCACTTGGCCATTGCAGGCCTCTTGCGCGATCAAAAGATTGACCCTGCAGCTTTGCCCTGGGTCCCCAGCAATGGCGCTGCGCCTGGCTTGCAAGACATGATGGCAGGTGGCATCGAAGTCGCCCCTGTTTCCTTGCCCGAAGCGCGTTCATTGATTGATGCTGGCAAAGTTAAAAGCTTGGCCATCATGAATGACAAACCCTCTGCCTTGTACCCCAATGTGCCTACCTTGAAGGCTGCCACCGGAAGTGATTGGACCATGGCAGCATGGCGCGGCATTGTGGCCCCTAAAGGTTTGCCAGCGCCCGTGCGCGACAAATTGGCAGAAGCTGTGCGCAAAGTGGCCACCAGCAAGGAGTACAACGAGTTCATGGCCAGCCGCGGTTTTGGTGTGATCTATGCAGGACCCGATGACTTTGCCAAGTTCATGGTGAAATCAAATACAGAGTTGGGCGCCACCATGAAAGCAGTCGGCTTGGTCAAATAAGACCATGAAAATCCACGACACCCTATTTGGGCTGTTCTTTTTGGCATTGGGCGCCTTGGTGCTCTTTGCCGTCAAAGGGTTTCCGAATATACCGGGTCAACCCGTTGGCCCGGCACTTTTTCCAAGCTTAATCGCCACTGGCCTTTGCATTTCAGGCTTCCTGCTGATTTTGAAAGGTCTACGGCAGCGTACCTCCTCGGCGTGGTTCGCATGGGAGGATTGGGTCCATTCGCCACGACATGTTCTAGCCCTGTTTGTACTCCTAGGCTGTGTGGTTTTCTACATTGCGTTTGCCAACGCCCTGGGATTTTTCGCCACCAGCTTCATGATGTTGGTCGCTTTGTTCAAGGCCCTGCGGGTCAATTGGCGTCGAACTCTCATTGTGGCCGTGATCGCAACAGTGCTTGTCCATTTTGCTTTCTACAAACTCCTGCGAGTCCCCCTGCCTTGGGGTGTCCTCACGCCTTGGGCCTGGTGAAATCGTTCACATCGCTTATTCAGTCAGTTGCATGAATTAGGAACCTCTTTATGTGGACAGCCATCGGTCAAGCATTCTCCATGGTCTTCGAGCCCTACACCCTCATGGTGATGGTGGCTGCTGCGTTTTATGGTCTGTTCGTGGGCGCCGTACCTGGACTTACCGCCACCATGGCCACAGCCTTGTTGGTTCCCGTCACGTTTTTCATGCCGCCTATTCCCGCCATTGCAGCCATGGTCACGGCCACAGCCATGGCCATTTTTTCAGGTGATATTCCAGGTTGCTTGTTGAGAATTCCTGGCACCCCCGCTTCGGCTGCTTATACCGACGAAGCCTTTGCCATGACCAAAAAAGGGCAAGCCGAAATGGCCTTGGGCGCTGGACTGGTCTTCTCAGCTGTAGGTGGCTTGTTTGGCACCGTTGTGCTTATTTTGGCAGCCCCAGCATTGGCAGACTTTGCGTTGAATTTCAGCTCCTTTGAGTATTTTTGGTTAGTGCTGCTGGGCCTTACTTGCGCCGTGTTCATTACCACCGACCAACCTCTTAAGGGCGTTGTTACCTTGCTGCTTGGTTTGTTGGTAGCCTGCGTTGGCCTAGGCAACCCTGCAGGTTTTCCCCGCTTCACATTTGGCAATCCCGAATTGACCGGTGGCATTGGCATGATCGCCATGATGATTGGCATGTTTGCCATCTCAGAAATCATTCGCTTTGTGGTCGACACCAGTCCACCCGCTGAGTTGGTGGTTGAAAAAGTAGGCAGTGTGATGTCGGGCCAATGGGCATTGGCCAAAAAATATCCCAAACAAATTTTGCGCGGCAGTGTTCTTGGAACCGCCGTAGGTGCCTTGCCTGGTGCAGGTGCTGACATTGCAGCATGGATGTCGTATGCCATGAGCAAGAAGTTTTCGAAAGAGCCCGAAAAATTTGGCACAGGACACGTTGAGGGCATTGTGGAATCGGGGTCTGCCAACAACAGCGCGCTTGCAGGCGCATGGATTCCAGCGCTGGTTTTTGGCATTCCAGGCGACTCCATCACAGCCATTGTGATTGGCGTTCTGTACATGAAGAACATGAACCCAGGTCCTGCACTGTTCACCACCAATCCACAAAATATTTATGCAGTATTTTTGTTGTTCATCATTGCCAACATCATCATGATTCCACTTGGCATTTTGTGCATCAAGGTGGCCAAGCGAATTTTGCTGGTGCCGCGTGAAGTGCTCATGCCCTTGATTTTGCTATTTTGTGTGGTCGGCACTTTTGCCATCAACAACTCCATGTTTGAAGTGGGCATCATGTTGGTTGCGGGTATCTTGGCCTATATTTTGGAAGCCAATAAATTCCCTATCGCGCCAGCCATTTTGGGCGTGGTGTTGGGTGGTATGTTGGAAGAAAACTTCATCACCTCCATGATCAAATCCAACGGCGATTTGGGAGCGTTCTTGGCGCGCCCCATTGCACTGTGCTTGGCGGTGGTGTGTTTGCTGGTTTGGACTTGGCCACTGATGGCCAAGTTGCTGTTCAAACCCTCACGCTCTCAAACCGCCTGAGGCAGGCTCACCTGGAGCTTTTCAGCCCAAGCGCTAAGGGCCGGCATGATGCTGGGGTAAAGTTGCAAACCCTGTTGCTGACTCAAGGCTTGGTGCTGAAGACCTCTTTCGCCTGGCAGTCGAACCGTCTCGCCTTCTTGCGCGGGTTTTGAGCTTTTGCACCTTGCCATCACATGGTCCATTTGTCGCTCAAAGGCTTTCAAGCCGGCAAAAGCCTGCGGGTCAATGATTTGCAAAAATACAGTGGCTCCCCATCCCTCCAAAGGATCGGCGCGGCCATGCCCCGCCAAACCACCTGTCATGGCCTCCACCATCAAACTCAAACCATATCCTTTGTGGCCTGAGTCCATGCCGCCTAAAGGCAAGATGGTGCCTTTGGGTTCAGCAAATAACACCGCCGGATCGGCGCTGGCTTTGCCATGTCCATCCATCACCCATGCAGCCGGCAATAACTTTTTTTCATTGAACAAGCGATTGGTCATGCCATTGGTGGTTGCCGACGTTGACACATCCACCATGATGGGTTGCTTCGAACTCGGCATGCCGAACGAAACTGGGTTGGGTGTGAACACAGGATCCAAACCACCAAAGGGTGCCACGCTGCTGGAATTAGGGTCTGAGCAATGCAAAGCAATCAACATGCCCTGCTGGGTTGCGCGTTGGTGATAGGCAGCTAGGCAAGCGATGTGGTGGCTGCGTTTGATCACAACGGTGCAGGTACCCTGCTGCTTTGCGCGCTCAATGGCCACCTCCATGGCCCGCAAGACCAACCATGGACCTGGTAACCTTTTGCCGTCCCAAACCATGGCTGCAGGAAAATCTGACAGAACCTCGGGCAGCCCGTTCTTGCTCATTTTTCCCGAAGCCAACTCCGTCAAATACGGTGCCAACAAACCAAGTCCATGGGTTGTGTGGCCTAACAAATCGCCTTCAATCAGAATATCTGACACCGCTTTGGATTTGTCGGCCTCAAGACCACTGGCCAAAAGAAGCGACTCAGCAAATACTCTCAAATCTTCTACTTTGTATTTCATCAATGTCTCCTAATGATTGAAAGCCATCCTTCACTTAGACGGGCTGGCCATGGGGCACATGTTAACTTGACACGGTGTTTCAGCAAGGCGGGTCATACCAAGAGATAATTGTGCATTCTCAGGCCGGTTTTCAAAGCCTTGATTCAACTCAACTTGATTTAAAAATGAAAAGTCATTCGCTTCGCATGGACGGGGTTGATACCCCCATCATCCCCACCATTGCGGCCTTGGTTAGAAACAACCCCGGCACCATTTCATTGGGCCAGGGTGTTGTCAATTACGGCCCGCCAGCAGAAGCCATTGCCGCCTTGCCCGGTTTGATGGGGGACGGCAGTTTGCACAAGTACTTAGGTGTCAGTGGACATCCTGGTTTGGTTGAAGCCATCCAAGTCAAACTGTCGAATGAGAACCAAGTTCAATTGGGGTCAGAAGCCATGCTCATGGTCACGGCAGGCAGCAACATGGCCTTTTTGAATTCGGTATTGGCCGTAGCCGACCCCGGTGATGAATTCATCTTGCCCATGCCCTTTTATTTCAACCAAGAAATGGCCATTCGCATGTGCGGTTGCGTCCCTGTGCCAGTGGCTACCCATGACGACTTCAGTCTGAATGTCGAAGCCATGGCTGCAGCCATCACGCCGCGCACGCGCGCCATTTTGACTGTATCCCCCAATAATCCGACAGGGGCTGTTTATTCCGAAGCTTCACTGCGCGCCATCAATGCCCTTTGCGCGCAACGCGGCATTTACCACTTCAGTGACGAAGCCTACGAGTACTTCACCTACGAAGGTGTGAAGCACTTTTCACCCGCCAGCATTCCGGGTGCCATGAAGCACACTCTGTCTTTTTATTCCATGTCCAAAAACTACGGTATGGCCAGTTGGCGTGTGGGCTATGTGGTGTTTCCAGCCGACTTGTTTGACGCCATGAACAAGGTCCAAGACACCAACCTCATTTGCGCACCCATGCCCTCTCAATTGTTGGCACTCCAAGCATTGCAAAAAGGCAAGCCATGGGTTGAACCTAAAGTTCAAGCACTGAGCCAAGTGCGTCAAACGGTTTACAAAGCTTTAGAGGGTTTGGGCGATTTGGTGCAGTTTCCCAAAACGCAAGGGGCGTTTTATGTGCTGATGAAACTGCCTGGTTTAAAAGAAGGCATTGAGCCCATCGCCTTCAACCGCGCCATGACAGAGAAGTTCAAAGTGGCGTCCATTCCTGGCTTTGCATTTGGATTGACGCAGACACATGAGGCCAATTACCAGCGCTTGTCTTATGGTGCGCTAGAGGCCGCCAGCGTGGCGGAAGGTGTGCAGCGCTATGTTGCAGCTGTACAAGATTGGTACAGTGCTTACTGAAGTCCTCCCTTGAGTGCATCAGGCACGGGCAAGGGCATGACCTCAATGCCCTCCTCGAGTAAATCTTGCGTCTCTTCCATCGAGGCTTGACCCCGAATATTGCGCTCTTCCGATTCGCCATAGTGCATCTTGCGTGCTTCTTCTGCAAAGTTTTGTCCCACGTCCTCCGTGTTGGCAATCACGTGCTTGACCATCTTCATCCAGGCCTCTTGCACCATTTGCACCGTTTCAGGATGCACCTGCGCCAAGCTGGCAGCAGCGGACTCTGCAGCTTGAGTTGTCACGGCAGGTAAATGGGGCGCAGGTGCCGCAGTTCCAGCACCAGCACCAGCATTTGCAGAAACTTCTTCCGTTTGGATCTCTGGCTTTGAATTTCGCGGCTCTGCAGCCCCTAGGTTCAAACGAGGCGCAGAGGGCAATTTGCGCACTTGCGTATTGGCACACAGGGGGCAAGCCACCAAGTCCCTTTCGCGTTGCGACTGATAATCTTCTTCCGAGCCAAACCAGCCTTCAAAATTGTGCATGCCAGCGCACTGAAGGTTAAGGACTTTCATGCAGGATTTTTGCCCCTGTTCAATTGGCCAACATCTGGGACACTGATTGTGCGCACAGTGACATCAAAGCGCCAGGCACAATACCCAAGACCAAGACCAACAAACCATTGAGAGACAAGACAATGCGAACATCAGCGCCAGCTGTGACGGTAGTGGCCGTGACAGCTTCATCAAAGTACATGACTTTCACAACGCGCAAATAATAGAAAGCACCGATAAGCGACATGAACACAGCAAAAACTGCCAATGCAATGTCTGCCGTATGGCCAGATGCGACCAGCGCCTGCAAGACAGACAACTTGGCATAGAAACCGACCATGGGTGGAATGCCAGCCAAAGAGAACATGCAGATGGCCATGACACCCGCATACAAAGGGCTGCGGTTGTTCAAGCCAGCCAGATCGGTAATTTCTTCGCTCTCAAAACCTTGACGGGCCAACAACAAAATAATGCCAAATGTTGCCAAGGTCGTAAGGACATAACCTACAACATAGAACATGGCCGAGCTGTAGGCGTTGGCACCCATGGCCGCATTGCCACTGACCACGCCAGACATCAAACCAATCAGCACGAAACCCATTTGGGCAATGGTGGAATAAGCCAACATGCGCTTGAGATTGGTTTGTGCAATGGCCGCCAAGTTACCAACCAACAATGAGGCGATGGCCAAGAGGGCCAACATTTGCTGCCAATCGATGGCCATCGGCAACAAGCCCTCCACCAACAAACGAATGATGATCGCAAAAGCTGCCAGCTTAGGCGCGCCTGCAATCATGAGGGTGGCCGCTGTAGGGGCACCTTGGTAAACATCGGGTACCCACATGTGGAAAGGCACCACACCGAGCTTGAATGCCAAGCCAGACACCACAAACACCAAACCAAACACCAACACTTGGTGTTTGACTTGGCCACTGGCAATGACTTTGAAAACAGTCGCCAAATCCAAAGAACCTGTCGCACCATACAGCATGGACATGCCATACAACAAGAAGCCAGAAGCCATGGCACCTAGGACAAAGTACTTCATGGCCGCCTCAGTGGCCTGAGCGTTGTCGCGGCGCAGTGCCACCAAGGCATAGCTAGACAAAGTGAGCAGTTCAAGTCCCAAATACAAAACCAAAAAGTTTTGGCCTGAAATCATGACACTCATGCCCAACAAGGCAAACACAGAAAGGCTGAAAATTTCACCGCCGCGCAGCATGTCGCGATCGGCTGCGTAAGGACGTGCATACACCAAGGTCACCATGACGGCGATGGTGGCGAAACACTTCAGCCAATGACCCATGGGATCACTGACCACCAAACGGCCAAAGCCATAAAGCGTGTGACCTGAATCAGCGTAGAAGGCATGCAGCAGTGCCACGCCGCCAAGAGATACCAAACTTAAAACATAAGTCACAGTGCGCTTAGGGCTTGTGACCAACAGGTCAACCAGCGCAATGACGCAGGCCATGACCAGCAACACGATTTCTGGGTAAATCGTCATCCAGCTGGTTGAGTCAATCATGTCTATTCTCTCTATCTTAAAGTTTCAGCTGACCACAAGCGATCAAGGTAATTTGGAAACAGCGACATGCTCTAACAAATTGGCCACAGAGACTTCCATCACATCGGTGAATGGTTTTGGGTACAAGCCCATGTAAAGCACCGCAACAGCCAGCAAGGCCATGACTGTGAACTCACGCGCATTGATGTCTGTGAGTTCTTTCACATCGTCGTTGGTGACCGAGCCCAAGTAAACGCGCTTGTACATCCAGAGGGTGTAAGCAGCGCCAAAGATCAGGGCAGAGGCGGCCAACAGGCCCACCACGAAGTCAAACTTGACAGCACCCAAAATGACCATCCACTCACCCACAAATCCTGCAGTGCCTGGCAAACCGCAATTGGCCATGGCGAACAGCAAAGCGAACGCTGCAAACTTGGGCATGGTGTTGACCACACCGCCGTAGCTTGCAATTTCTCGCGAGTGAACACGGTCATACAGCACGCCAATCGACAAGAACATGCCCGCTGAAACAAATCCGTGCGCAATCATTTGCACCAAGCCACCCGACACGCCAAGCGGGCTGAAGATAAAGAAGCCCAGGGTCACGAAACCCATGTGCGCCACGGATGAATACGCCACCAGTTTTTTCATGTCTTGCTGCACCATGGCCACCAAGCCCACATAGATCACGGCCACCAAGGACAACACGATCATGAAGGTGCCCCATTCGTGCGCTGCATCGGGCGCAATGGGCATAGAGAAACGCAAGAAACCGTAGGCACCCAGCTTCAACATGATGGCCGCCAGCACTGCAGAGCCGCCTGTAGGCGCTTCAACGTGCACGTCGGGCAACCAAGTATGAACAGGCCACATCGGCACCTTGACCGCAAAGGCCGCAAAGAATGCAAAGAACAAAAAGTTTTGTGCTGTGGCAGACAAAGGCAGCTCATGCCAAGTTGCAATGTCAAAACTACCACCCGATTGGATGTACAAGAAGATCAAAGCGATCAAAGTCAGGAGAGAGCCCAACAAGGTGTACAAGAAAAACTTGAAGGCTGCATAGATCTTGTTGGGGCCACCCCATATACCAATGATCAAGTACATGGGAATCAGCGTGGCTTCAAAGAACACATAGAACAACAAGCCGTCTAAGGCTGAGAACACGCCAATCATCAATCCAGAAAGGATTAAGAAAGCGGCCATGTATTGGTTGACTTTGCGTGTAATGACTTCCCAACCCGCAATGATCACAACCACATTGATGAAGGCCGTCAGAATGATGAGCCACAGAGAGATGCCGTCTACACCCAAGTGGTAGTTCACATTGAAACGTTCAATCCAAGAAGCTTTTTCGACAAACTGCATGTCAGCGGTATCGAGTTTGAAACCCGCATACAAAGGCAGCGTGGCCAAAAAACTCACAATGGCACCGACCAGCGACAACCAGCGCACAGATTGCGCTTGTTCATCACGGCCCAAGGCCAATAAAACAATGCCGAACGCAATAGGCGTCCAAATGGCAAGGCTCAACATTCCCATTTTGTAAATCCTTATTTGTTGAGCCAGACGAAATACGTCATGAGCAAAAAGATACCCAAGATCATGACCAAGGCATAGTGGTACAGATAACCCGTTTGCAACTTGCGCGTCCAGTTAGAGACCATGCCCACCAACTTCCAGGAGCCGTTCACAAGCAAGCCGTCGATCAAGGTGCGATCGCCGACTTTCCACAGGCCACTGCCCAAGGCACGTGCTCCGCGCGCCAAGATGTTTTCATTGATCCAGTCCATGTAGTACTTGTTCTCAAGCAGAACCACCAAGGGACGCAAGGCACGGCCCATGGCGGCAGGCACTGCAGGATTGATCAAGTACATGTACCAAGCCACCACCACACCCGCCAAGGCAAGCCAAAATGGTGCTGTGCTAACTGCGTGCAAAGCCATGGCCACAGGGCCATGGAAGGCTTCTGTCAATATTTTCATGCCAGCATGCTTTTCAGCATCGATGAAGATGGCATCTTTGAAGAACTCGCCAAACAGCATGGGTTGGATGGTCATGAAACCAATGACCACCGACGGAATGGCCAACAAAATCAGAGGCACTGTGACCACCCAAGGCGACTCGTGAGGACTGTGGCTTTCGTGGTCATCGTGGTGATCGCCATGGTGTGCATCGGGGTTCTGGTCGTAGCGCTCTTTGCCATGGAACACCAAGAAGTACATGCGGAAAGAATAGAAAGCCGTGACAAATACGCCAGCCAACACTGCAAAGTTGGCAAAGCCAGCAGCAGCCAAGTTGCTTTCGTGCACGGCTTCAATGATGCTGTCTTTGGAGTAGAAACCTGAGAAAAATGGCGTTCCGATTAAAGCCAAAGAACCCAGCAAGGAAGTGATCCAAGTGATGGGCATGTACTTGCGCACGGCGCCCATGTACCGAATATCTTGGTTGTGGTGCATGCCCATGATGACCGAGCCGGCACCTAAGAACAGCAGGGCTTTGAAGAAGGCGTGGGTCATGAGGTGGAACACAGCCACCGAATAGGCTGATGCACCCAATGCCACTGTCATGTAGCCCAATTGAGACAAGGTGGAATAAGCCACCACCCGCTTGATGTCATTTTGGATGATGCCCAAGAAGCCCATGAACAAGGCCGTGATGGCACCAATGATCATGATGAAATTCAAGGCAGTTTCAGACAACTCGAACAAAGGTGACATGCGTGCCACCATGAAGATGCCCGCCGTGACCATGGTGGCGGCGTGGATCAATGCGGAGATGGGTGTGGGGCCTTCCATGGAGTCTGGCAGCCACACATGCAAAGGAAACTGAGCTGACTTGCCCATGGCACCAATGAACAAGCAAATACAAATGACCGTGATCAACATCCACGAAGTGCCAGGCAATGTGAGGGCACTGAGGTCTGCTGCTTGGGCAAATGCTTCTGTGTAATTCAGGGTACCCGTGTAGGCGGCAATGAGGCCAATGCCCAAGATAAAGCCAAAGTCGCCCACTCGATTCACCAAGAAGGCTTTCATGTTGGCAAAAATAGCGGTGGGTTTGTTGTACCAAAAACCGATGAGCAGGTAAGACACCAAGCCCACAGCTTCCCAGCCAAAAAACAACTGCAACATGTTGTTGCTCATCACAAGCATCAGCATGGAGAAAGTGAACAAAGAGATGTAGGCAAAGAACCGGTTGTAGCCTTCGTCTTCATCCATGTAGCCAATGGTGTAGATGTGAACCATGAGCGACACAAAGGTGACGACGCACATCATCATGGCGGTGAGGCCATCGACCATGAAACCCACCTCCATTTTGAGGTCGCCCACAGTCATCCAAGTGTAAAGAGTTTCATTGAAGCTCGCGCCATCGATGGCCACACTCTTCAATGTAGAGGCTGACAAAATGAATGCAATGAGCACACCCAAAATAGTGAGCGAGTGTGTAAGGCGGCGACCGATCCAGTTACCACCAAATTGTGTACCTAAAATGCCTGCCAATACGGCGCCCGCCAAGGGGGCCATAGGCACTGCAAGCAGCGTAGTTGCGTTGAGGGTTTGGCTCATGTTGTTTTAACCTCTTAACCCTTGAGCGAATCAAGTTCATCCACATTGATGCTGTTCATGTTGCGGAACAAAAGCACCAAAATGGCCAAACCGATGGCGGACTCGGCGGCTGCCACTGTCAAGATGAAGAACACGAAAACTTGTCCGTGCATGTCACCCAAATAGTGAGAGAAAGCCACAAAATTCATATTGACAGCCAAGAGCATCAGCTCAATGGCCATCAAAAGCACAATCAAATTCTTTCGGTTCAAAAAGATACCGATAACTGAGAGGGCAAACAACATAGCGCCTAACGACAAATAGTGTCCCAGTGTCAAGGTCATGATTTGGTCTCCTTGGGGGCATCAGCATCAGCACCAGCAGGCACTTCTGGCGCTTTAGGCGCCTCCCCTACTTTCACAGCATCCATTTTCACAACGACCAAACGATCGCTGGGAAGGACATTCACTTGCTCGGAAGCACTGATGGCTTTGCTGTCTTTGCGTTGACGCAGCGTGAGCGCAATGGCTGCAATCATGGCCACCAACAAAATAGCCGCTGCCACTTGAATGGGCATGAGGTATTCGGTGTAAAGCAAGATACCCAGGGCCTTGCTATTGGAAATTTGCGGCCCAATTTGACCCACAGCAACGGCCACTTTAGGCGCCTCAGAAGTTCTAAAACCACTCATTAGCACAGCCGCCATTTCGAGTGCAATGAGGGCACCCAAAGAGGCAGCCAAGGGAAAGTGTTTCCAGAAGCCTTGACGCAAAGTATCCAAGTTAAGGTCAAGCATCATGACCACAAACAAAAATAGCACCATCACGGCACCCAAGTAAACCAAGACCAAGACCATGGCCAAGAACTCAGCTTGGAGCAGCAACCACAGCCCCGAAGCTTGGGAGAAAGCCAGCATCAGAAACAACACAGCATGAACTGGGTTGCGCGCAGTCACGACTCGGAATGATGCAAACAGAAGCACCACCGAGAAGAGATAAAAGAAACCAGTTTTGACGTCCATGGGTTGTCGCTTGTTAGTTTTTGTAAATCAACCGATCAACGGTATTTGGCATCGGCCGCTCTGGCCTGCGCAATGTCTTTTTCATAGCGATCACCGACAGCCAAGAGCATTTCTTTGGTGTAGTGCAAATCGCCACGCTTCTCGCCGTGGTATTCCAAAATAGAAGTTTCCACAATGGAATCGACAGGGCAGCTTTCTTCGCAGAAACCACAGAAGATGCACTTGGTTAAATCGATGTCATAACGCGTGGTTCTGCGCGAGCCATCAGTTCGAACCTCAGATTCAATGGTGATGGCCATTGCAGGGCAAACAGCCTCACACAATTTGCAAGCAATGCAGCGCTCTTCGCCGTTTTCATAGCGGCGCAAAGCGTGTAAGCCCCTGAAGCGAGGAGACAAGGGTGTCTTCTCTTCGGGGAACTGCAGGGTGACCTTGCGACGGAAAGCATAACGCCCCGTCAAAGCCATGCCCTTGACCAACTCAAACAGCATGAAGCTCTTGAGAAAGTCTTTGAGCGAAAAATTGGATACAGCCACAGTAGACATGTCTTAACCCGGTTATTTCCAAATGTTCCAAGGCGAGTGCAACCACGCGCCCACAATCAACAGCCACACCAAAGTGACTGGAATAAAAATCTTCCAACCCAAACGCATGATCTGGTCATAACGGAAACGCGGGAATGTAGCGCGAATCCAAATGAACATAGACACAACGAGGAAAGTTTTGATGCCCAACCAAATCCAACCAGGAATGAAGTTGAACAAAGCACTGTCGATGGGTGACATCCAGCCGCCCAAGAACATGATCACAGCCAAGATGGACACCAGCCACATGCTGGCGTATTCGGCCAAGAAGAAGATGGCAAAGCCCATGCCAGAGTACTCCACCATGTGACCCGCCACAATTTCGGCTTCACCCTCTACCACGTCAAAGGGGTGGCGGTTGGTTTCAGCCACACCTGAAATAAGGTAGACCATGAAGATCGGAAACAAAGGCAACCAGTTCCAGGACAAGAAGTTCAGACCCATGCTGGCCATTTCGCCTTTGCCCTGAACCAACACAATTTCAGTCAAGTTCATGCTGCCAGTGACCATGATGACCACCACGAAGCAAAAGCCCATGGCAATTTCGTAGCTCACCATTTGAGCAGAGGCGCGCAATGCACCCAAGAAGGCGTACTTTGAATTTGAGGCCCAGCCCGCAATGATCACACCATAAACCTCAATGGAGGTGATGGCCATGACCAACAACAAGCCTGCGTTGATGTTGGTGAGCGCCACTTCGGGTCCAAAGGGAATAGCCACCCACGCGGCCAATGCCGGCATGATGGCCATGATGGGGCCTAAACGGAACAAGCCAGGCGCCACAGCAGAAGGTGTGATGATCTCTTTGGTCAGCAACTTAATGGCATCAGCGATAGGTTGCAGCAAACCGAAAGGACCCACGCGGTTGGGTCCCATGCGAACTTGCATGAAGCCGAGTAATTTGCGCTCCCATAAAGTGAGGTAAGCCACGGCACCCATGAGCGGCGCTAAGACACATACAATTTTGATCAAAATCCACAAGACAGGCCACACCATCGTGGACCACCAAGTGGTGGAAATGGCATTCAGGCCACCGTTGTACAGCGCGTCGATCATGCGTGCACTCCTTCAGCAATAGCTTTTGCACTTTCATTTGCATTTCTGGCATCAGCCGTCAATTGCAAAGATGGCGCACGTCGAACCAAGCTGTCGAGTTGGTAAATAGAGGCCACGCAAGGTGCGTCGACATGCCCTGCCAAGCGAACTTCAGAACTGCACGCATTGCTCAAATTCAAAGGTGTGGCGCTGATTTGCTTCAACACATCTTGTGATGTTTCGAAAGCCAATTGGGGCAAGCCCAGCATGTTGGCCAAGACGCGCAACACCTTCCAGGCCGGCCGGGTTTCGGCCAAGGGCTTGACCACCGCATGGAAACTTTGCAAGCGTCCTTCTGCGTTCACGAAACTGCCAGATGTTTCTGTAAAGGGTGCAATGGGCAACAACACGTCTGAGAAAGACATATTGGTTTTAAAAGGACTGAGTGTGACAACCATTTGCATGGCAGCCAAGGCAGCCGCAGCTTTGGCGCCCGCAGCAGAATCTTCAACAGGCTCCGTGTTAAGCAACAAAGCCGCTTTCAAACCACCCGCCAGCATTTGTGACGCATTCAAGCCACCGGACTGAGGCTCTGCTTTGGCCCACTGAGCACCCACAGTGTTAGCAGCTTCTGTGAGGTAGCCATAAGTTGCGCCAGTTTGATCGGCAATCCACTTGGCCAAACTCAGCAAGCTTGATGCATTGGCGTGGTGTGCTGCTGCATTGCCCAACAGAATAGCTTTGCGGTCGCCACCCAAGAGTGACTTGGCAATGGCTTGAGCCTCAGGTGTTGCTTGACCTTGAGCAGGCGCTGTCACGCCCTTCTCTGCCGCAACGGCCGCCGCCACATTGGCCAAACTTTGCGTCCAAGCACTGGCTTCTTGCACATCGGCATGTGCCACTGGCATGGCCCACGCATCGGCTGCATTGAACAAGGCCTTGGAAGTGATGGTGTTGACTTGCGCGCCATTGCGTTGTGCTTGGCGAATGCGCTGCGCAAACAGCGGATGGTCTTTGCGCAAGTTGCTGCCCACCACCAGCACACGCTGGAGTTGTGTCAGGCTGGCAATGGAGGTACCCAAATAACGCACGCCTTCGGCTTTGGCAAACTCGGCATTGCGCAAGCGGTAATCGATGTTGTCAGAACCCAAAGAGCGAACCAAGGTGCTGGCCAAATGCAGTTCTTCCAGTGTGCTGTGTGGGCTGACCAAAGCGCCAATGCTGCTGGCACCATGGTCTTTGCTGATTTGATTCAAACCATTGGCCACATATTCCAAAGCGGTTTGCCAATCAACTTCTTTCCACTCACCACCCTGCTTGATCATGGGGGCGCGCAGACGGTCGGCGCTGTTCAAGGCTTCGTAAGAGAAACGATCTCGGTCGGCAATCCAGCACTCATTGACTTCTTCGTTTTCCAAAGGCACCACACGAAGAACTTCGTTGTTTTTAACTTGCACCACCAAGTTGGCACCCGATGAATCGTGCGGGGCAATTGATTTGCGGCGAGACAATTCCCAAGTGCGGGCGCTGTAGCGAAATGGCTTGCTGGTGAGAGCGCCTACGGGACAAATGTCAATCATGTTGCCAGAGAGTTCTGAGTCAACCGATTGGCCCACGAAGGTTTCAATTTCGGCGTGCTCGCCGCGGTGGGACATGCCCAACTCCATGACACCGGCCACCTCTTGGCCGAAGCGAACACAGCGTGTGCAGTGAATGCAACGGCTCATCTCTTGCATGCTGACGAGGGGGCCCACATCTTTGTGAAACACCACACGCTTTTCTTCTTCGTAACGTGAACCCGAGCCACCATAACCCACCGCCAAGTCTTGCAACTGGCACTCACCGCCTTGATCGCAAATGGGGCAATCAAGCGGGTGATTGATGAGCAAAAATTCCATGACCGACTGCTGCGCCTTGATGGCTTTGTCTGACTTGGTGCGAACAATCATGCCTTGCGTCACAGGTGTTGCACATGCAGGCATAGGCTTGGGTGCCTTTTCAACATCGACCAAACACATGCGGCAGTTGGCCGCAATGCTCAATTTCTTGTGATAGCAGAAGTGAGGAATGTAAGTGCCGGCCTTTTCAGCGGCATGCATGACCATGCTGCCCTCAAGGACCTCAACTTTTTGACCGTCTAGTTCAATTTCAACCATGGTTGTTCTGCCGTCTCAAACGTAAGCGGGGACCATGCAGGTCTTGTGCTCAACGTGGTACTCAAATTCGTGACGGAAATGTTTGATCATTCCGCGCACAGGCATGGCGGCGGCATCACCCAAAGCGCAAATGGTGCGGCCTTGGATGTTGTCTGCCACCGAGTTCAAGAGGTCGAGGTCGCTTGCGCGGCCTTGGCCATTTTCAATTCTGTCGACCATGCGCCACAACCAACCTGTGCCTTCACGGCAAGGTGTGCATTGGCCACATGATTCGTGGGAGTAGAAATAAGACAAGCGTTGCAAGGACTTGACCATGCAACGTGTATCGTCCATGACGATGACCGCGCCAGAACCCAGCATTGAGCCAGCCTTGGCAATGGCGTCGTAGTCCATGGTGATGTCCATCATGATGTTGGCAGGCAACACTGGGGCCGATGAACCGCCAGGAATAACCGCTTTCAAATTGCGGCCACCCCGCATACCACCGGCCAACTCCAAGAGCTTGGCAAATGAAGTGCCGAGCGGAATTTCGTAATTGCCAGGGCGCTCTACGTCACCGCTAATAGAGAAGATCTTGGTGCCGCCGTTGTTGGGCTTGCCACATTCCAAATAGGCCTGACCCCCATTGCGAATGATCCAGGGAACTGCCGCAAAAGTTTCAGTGTTGTTGATGGTGGTGGGCTTGCCATACAAACCAAAACTGGCGGGGAATGGTGGCTTGAAGCGAGGTTGGCCTTTTTTGCCTTCTAAGGATTCAAGCAAAGCCGTTTCTTCACCACAGATGTACGCACCAAATCCATGCGTAGCGTGCAACTGAAAGTTGAAGCTGCTGCCCATGATCTTGTCACCCAAGTAGCCCGCTGAGCGCGCTTCTTCAAGGGCGGCTTCAAAGCGTTCGTAGGTTTGGAAAATTTCGCCATGAATGTAGTTGTAACCCACATTGATGCCCATGGCATAAGCTGCAATGGCCATGCCTTCAATCACGATGTGTGGATTGAATTGCATGATGTCACGGTCTTTGCAAGTGCCCGGCTCACCCTCATCCGAATTGCAAACCAAATACTTTTGACCTGGAAACTGGCGGGGCATGAAGCTCCACTTCAGGCCGGTTGGGAAACCCGCACCGCCTCGGCCGCGCAAAGCAGACTCTTTGACTGTGGCAATGACTTGGTCTTGTGTCAAACCTTCACCGCCATCTTGTCCCAAAATTTTGCGCAAAGCTTGGTAGCCACCGCGCGCTTCGTAATCTTTTAAGCGCCAGTTGTGGCCATTCAAACCCGACATGATTTGCGGGTTGATGTGACGCTCGTGGAATGAAGATTCCAAGCCGGTGGCCGCAAAGCGTGACAACAATTGATTCAGATCAGCGCTCATGCTGCGCCTCCAGATTTTTGCAAAGTATCGATCAAATCGTCGAGCTTCTCGTTGCTCATGAAGCTGCACATGGTGCGGTCGTTGACCAACAACACAGGCGCATCGGCGCATGC
>Ga0209442_1000134_pt1 | contig 43240 bp, 40 predicted proteins | sample LauGreSBDMM110DD_2_FD_187565 | JGI IMG/M metagenome (GOLD analysis project Ga0209442, IMG submission 187565) | Freshwater lake microbial communities from Lake Michigan, USA - Sp13.BD.MM110.DD (SPAdes) (version 2) | ecosystem: Environmental > Aquatic > Freshwater > Lake | place: Lake Michigan...
TTCCTGCGCCAGTTTTCTCGCGCTTGATAAGCGCTGCCAAAATTCCAAGTGCCAGCCAAGTTCCGCCACCAACATCTAGAACAGATATTCCAGTTCGAACTGGCTCACCATTTCGTTCTCCGGTTACTTGCATAATTCCAGTTCTGGCTTGCACAGTTGCGTCATAGCCAGGAAAGTGTCGTGATGGTCCTTCGGAACCATATGAGGAAAGGTTTCCGATAATTAGCCCGGGCCGCTTTCCCATTAGTTCATCTGGAGTCAGGTGGTATTCAGCCAATTTTTCTGGCAGAAAGTTGGTCAATAAAACATCGGCGGAATCCAGCAAATTATCCAGGAACAAACGACCTGATTCAGATTTCAAATCAATTGTGACAGCAGATTTATTTCGATTGACAACGTGAAAATATGCTGAACGGTCACCTTCAACTGGAGACATAGTTCTCGCGGCATCAGCGGCAGGAGTTTCGATCTTTATAACTCGCGCACCGAGATCTCCGAGGATTGCCCCGCCAAATGGGCCAGCGATATTTGATGTTGCATCAAGAACTGTAATCCCGGCCAGAGGTAACTCTGAAGGTGCCTGATCTTTGCTCACTAATTTCTCGCTCTCGCATATTGAAATTTCATCTATAAGCGTTGACTTGGGACTGATACGCCCATACTATAGCAATCGTTTCCAGGAGTGATTTAAAGCGAATTTTAAGGGAGGCGCAATGCCAGCAATGCGCGTAAGACAAGCAATTGCAACAGCTCTCGCTGATGAGATGCGCACCGATCCAACGGTGATCGTCTTCGGTGAAGATATTGCAGCGGCTGAGGGACCATTTAAAACAAGTGAAGGTCTCCTTGAAGAGTTTGGTCCTATTCGTGTTCGAGATACACCAATCTCGGAAATGGCATTTACTGGTGCAGCCGTTGGCGCTGCAACGATGGGATTGAAACCTGTTATTGAAATTATGTTTATGGAATTTCTCGGCGTCGCACTTGATCAACTTGTTACTGAAGGCGCGAAGATGCGTTACTTAAGTAATGGCAAACTCTCTGTACCAATGGTGGTTCGCGCATCCGTGGGTGGCGGGCTTGGCTTCGGAGGGCAACATTCACAAACTCTTGAAAACTGGGTAGCGGCTACTCCTGGACTTAAAGTGTTATCACCAAGTGATGCACAGAGTGCATACAGTCTGCTGCGCGCTGCGATTCAAGATCCAGATCCAGTTATGTTCTTAGAGCCAAGAATTACTTATGCTGAACGCGGTGAGGTAGATACAAATCTTAAGATGGCGATCGGCAAAGCTAGAGTTGTAAAACCTGGTAAAGATCTCACCATTGTCGCCCTTGGCCAGATGACGAATATCGCGCGCGAGGCTGCAGCAACAAATGGTGCTGATATCGAAGTTATTGATCTCTGCACCATTGTTCCTTGGGATAAGAAAACAGTTTTTGCATCGGTAAAGAAGACCGGGCGCTTAGTCGTTGTGGAAGAGCAACCAGAAAGCGGTGGTTGGGGATCTGAGATAGTTGCAGCCGTTAGCGCTGAGTTCTTTGGTGAACTTAAAGCCGCTCCTATTCGAATTACCTGCCCAAATGTCCCGGTTCCTTATAACGGTGGCCTGGAAGCGCGCTTCTTGCCGAATCCAACTGAAGTTAATTATCAGATCGATCAATTGATGGCCACCGGTAAAGCACCGCAACCTTGGTGGATACGGGAGGGTTTCTAAGATGAGTAAAGGTTTAGAACGGCGCAAAGCGATTCTCTCTGATCCAGTTGCACAGTTTGAACGTGCAGTTGAGATCCGTGAATTTGAAAATCAGGTTAATGCGCTCTTCGCATCAGGAACAATCAGAGGAACGACCCACCTCTGCCTTGGACAAGAAGCTTTAGCAATTGGTCTAGCCAGTGTGCTTCGCACCGATGATCAAGTTTCTGCAACATATCGAAGTCACGGAATCGCTCTTGCGCTCGGCTTAACAACAGAGTCTGCAATGGCTGAAATTATGGGTAAGGCAACCGGATGTTGCGGTGGCCTTGGTGGATCGATGCACTTGTTCGATCTTGAATTAGGACTGCTTCCAACGTCTGCAATTATCGGTGGCGGTATGCCAATCGCTGCTGGCGTTGCTCTTGCATTCCAAGTTCAAGGAAATGATCGAGTAGCCGTTGCTATCTTCGGTGATGGCGCAACTAATATCGGTGCTTTCCACGAGACTTTAAACCTGGCAGCCATTTGGAAACTTCCAGTGGTCTTTATCTGCGATAACAATGTTTATGCAGAATATAGCCGCATTAATCTCACAACTCCGATTGAAGATCTACATATCCGTGCTGAAAGTTATGCAATGCCGCATTACGCCCTCGATGGAATGGATATCGATGTAGTGCGCGAAGGAATTCAATCCGCAGTTGATCGTGCGCGATCTGGTGGCGGACCTACCCTTATCGAAGCGAAGACATATCGCTTTGCGGGCCACTCACGTGCAGATCAAGCTCTTTATCGCCCAGAAGGCGAACTCGATTCTTGGAAATCTCGCGATCCACTGCTTCTTTTAGAAGAGCGAGCTAAGAAAATCGGAAAGATGAGCGAGAGCGATGTCGCTGATATGAAAGCGCGAATAGCGAAAGAGATTGAGGCAACTGTTGCCTTATGTCAGAGCGCCCCTGAGCCTTCACCAAAGACCATGTTCGAAAATATCTGGAGCAGAAAGGTTAGTCAGTAAATGAGTATCGAAATAACCATGCCACGAGTTGCTGAAACTGTTGATTCGGTTTATTTAGTCTCTTGGCTTAAAGCTGTTGGAGATATGGTCAATGAAGGTGAAGATCTCTTGGAGGTTGAAACTGATAAAGCGCAGCTGACAGTTCCCTCCACCGCCACAGGAAAGATCATTGAGTTACGTTTTGCAATTGATGCAGAAATAAACACTGGCGATGTAATCGCCGTTCTTGAATAAATCGCTGCGCAATGTCAAAAATTGAGCGAATCGAGACGATCCCGCTTCGCGTCCCCCTTAAGCATGTTTACAAGGGTTCGTATTACAAGATGCGTAACCGTTGCACCATTATCACCAGAATTCACACATCTGATGGAGTGATCGGCCAAAGTTACAACGCTGATACAGATGAAGAGCAAGATATTATTCTTGGAATCATCCATGATGAGATTGCGCCGCTAATTACCGGAATGGATATCCGCCAGGTTGAAAAGATCTGGCATGCAATGATTCCGGTAACTCTTGATCAACTTCGAAATCGCGCTATGCCAATGCAGGCAATTGCTTGTGTTGATAGCGCCGTCTGGGATGGCTTTGGCAAGATTGCCGGTCAACCACTTTGGCGCCTCTGGGGTGGCTATCGCGATCGAATTCCGATGATTGGTATCGGTGGTTACTACGGTTCGAGTGAAGCAGATCTAGAACGAGAGCTTGCATTCTTTAAAGATGAAATTGGCATGGTTGGTATGAAGTTTAAAATCGGTGCCAAGCCGCCAGAGGAAGATGCAGCTCGACTAAAACTTGCTAAATCAATTGTTGGTGATGACTTCCTCTTTGTGGTCGATGCAAATCAGGGCTACACCGTTGCAGAAGCTCTTAATTTCCTCTCGCTGATCGAAGGCGAAGTTAAGTTACGTTGGTTTGAAGAACCCACAAGATGGCACGCTGATTGGCGCGGGCTTAAAGATGTAAGACTTCGTGGAAATGTAAATGTTGCCGCCGGTCAAAGTGAGATCCACCGAGTCGGTATGCGCGAGATGATGTTAAATGGCGCAATTGATGTCTGTAACTTTGATGCATCTTGGGGCGGCGGACCAACTGAGTGGCGCCGAATCGCCGCATTGGCACTTGCCTTTGAAGTCCAACTTGGACATCACGAAGAGGCTCAAGTTGCATCTCACCTACTTGCTTCGGTTCCTCACGGAACTTATGTTGAATCTTTCTCCCCAACTAGAGATCCGATCTTCTGGGAAATTCTTGATAACCGTCCCAAGTTGGTCAATGGAGATTTCATTCTTCCAACCGAGCCAGGCTTTGGCTGGAAGTTAAATGAAGATTTTATTGCACAATATCGAGTCGATAAAAATTAATGGCTTCGGTTGCGATTTACGGCGCTGGCCAACTTGGTCAAGCGGTTGCAGCCGGCCTACGCGCGCGAGGAAATCATCGCGTCTCTGGACCTTTTCGACGAGACGATCGCGAACTCGCTCTTAACTCTGGAGCGGATGTAGTTCTAATTGCTACAACCACTCTCTTTAAAGATGTCGCAGATTACATCCGAGATGCGGTCAACTCAGGTTCCAATGTCTTGGTCTCAGCTGAAGAATGCGCCTATCCGTGGGCTGTAGATAAAAAATTAGCCGATGAGCTAGATAAATTAGCGAAAGCTAAACGCGTCAGCATTGCTGGCGCTGGTGTTAATCCAGGGCTGATCTTTGACGCACTTGTCGCAACACTTCTTGGTCCAACTCCTTCTGGATTTAATAGCGATGGATCACCAAAGACAACAATTGTGGTGCGACGCACGGTAAATATCTCTGGTTTTGGTGCAACAGTGCTTCGTCGAATCGGTGTTGGAGCAACTGAGAAAGAGTTTAAAGAGAAGGTTGAGCGCAGTGAGATTCTGGGACACGCAGGGTTTCCACAATCAATGAATGTGGTCGCCGATGCACTTGGTTTAGAAATCGAGCGGATCGATAAGGAATTATTGCCAGTTCTAACTGATCGCGAAATAGATCTGCCAGAGAGATTTATTATCAAACCAGGATTTAGCGCCGGAGTTAATCAGACTTACACCGCAGTCGTTAAAGGCAAGCCTTGGTTTACTTCTCACTTCTTTGGCCATGTTGATCTCACTGGAATTGAGAGAGTCGCTAAAGATGAGATAGAGATAAGTATCGATCAAAAGGTTCATCAAACAATTTCACTGAACCCAGGTATCGGTGCGCAGATGGGCTCACAAAATATGGTGATCAACTCAATCGAGCGAATTATCCAGGCACAACCAGGCTGGGTAACCGTTGCTGAGATCGCGCCAGCGCTTGCTCGAGGCAACGAAAGTTTTTCTAGGAAGTAACTTAGAAAGTAAATAAAGTTAAACAAACCAAAAAAAGGAGCGGATGATGTCGGTAAAGATAAGCAAGGTCGAAGCCTTTCCGGTGAAATACCAAGAGCCTAATGATTCAATGGCTTGGCGTTATCTCACCTTTGTGCGAATCACCGCATCCGATGGAACTACTGGGTGGGGCGAGGCGATCACGCAATTCCCCGGCAGCACTAAAGGAACTGCTGCGATCATTGAAGATTTAGCGGATGTGATTATTGGAAAAGATCCACTTCACAATCTCGGTATCTGGCGCGATATTCGCAAACTGACTTGGTGGTACACCTATCGTGGTGGATTGGGTCACTTCGCACTTTCAGCGATAGATATCGCACTCTGGGATCTGCGTGGAAAAATTACTGGTCAATCTCTCATTGAGATGATTGGTAAACGCGATAGCCAAGAAGTAACCGAGATTCCGGTTCTTGCATCCACTCACGTCTTCAATGCAAATCTCGATGTCGAGGTAGAGCGCCATGCGCGCTATGTAAAAGAGGGTTACATCGGATTCAAAATCGGTATGGGCAAACGTGGCGATGCCCGAGTTGGTTATGAGTTAGAGCGTGATATTAATTTTGTGCGCGATCTTCGCCAAGCAGCTGGACCTGATGCCTGGATCATGATGGATCGTGGCCAATCACTTAATTGGACTTTTGAAGATGCGGTTAAACGCGTTAGCGCTTGGGAAGAGTATGGACTTAAGTGGGTTGAAGAACCTTTTGAGCCATGGGAGTACGAGCAATTTAAGCGCCTTCGCAATCACACTAAAGTTTTGATTGCCGGCAGCGAGCGCGAATGGGATTACCGCGGTTACACCGAAACCATTAACTCTGGAACTCTAGATGTGATCGGCTGCGATGTCGGTCGCGTTGAAGGAATCACGGGAGCGCTAGCGATAATTAAATTGGTTGAGACTGCTGGGCTCTGGTTTAACAGCCACGCTTGGTCGAGTGCGATCAACACCGCTGCATCTATCGCACTCTCTGCATCGACCCCACGTTGTCTGCTGCAAGAGTTAAAGCCAGATGAGAATCCAATGCAACATGAATTGATCACCGAACCATTTACCCATAAAAATGGAAAGATCACTGTTCCATCAAAACCGGGTCTTGGCGTCGAGGTAATTGAGAAGACCGTACAAAAGTATGTCTTCTGATAGCGATCTATCTATAGGTAGAGGACTTGAAGGAAAACGGATAATTGTCACTGGTGCAAGTAGCGGAATAGGTAAAGCAACTGCGCTTCTGCTCGAGCGAGTTGGCGCATCAGTAATAGCGATCGGTCTTGATAAGGGGCGGCTCTCTGAACTGGAGCGCGAATTTTCGGATCCATCGCGCCATCTAATTCTCTCCGTCGACTTATCTGGTGAACAGTGCGATGAAGAGATAATGAAGCCAGCAATCTCCCGCTTTGGCGGCATCGATGCGGTGATTTTGGCTGGTGCAACGCTAAAGAGAAAAGCTCTTAAGGATGTCACCGTTGAAGATTGGGATTACCAAATTGATGCCAATCTGCGCTCCACATTCTTAATAGCGCGAGCAGTGGCCGAACATTTGAAGGAGGAAAAGCGCGCCGGCTCGATTCTTGCCTTCACCTCCCCTTCTTGGCTAACCGGTTCGTTCTTTGGCGCAGATGCTTATTCCGCTTCTAAAGCTGGCATTGTCGCTTTTTCAAGAGGGTTAGCAAAACAGTTGGGAATTTTTGGAATCCGCGTGAATACGATCTCCCCGGGACAGATCGATACTCCAATGCAGCATCGCGATAACACTCCGCAGAACGTGCAAGCCATTATTGATGCTTGTCCGCTAAAGAGAATTGGTCAACCAGAAGAGATCGCATCGGTTGCCGTCTTTGTTACCTCAGACCACGGATCCTTTATCACCGGCGCGACGCTTAACGTCAGCGGCGGAGTTCATATCTATTGATTACTTACCGGCGAGAAAACGCTGTGGATTCTTTCTGGTCAGAGTATCAATCTGATCATCGGTGACTCCAGCACTTCGCAGGATTGGCAAGAACTTAGTGATCAAGAATTTATAGCCCTCACTGCCGTGAATCTTTAGACGAGATCTTGCTGCGATATCTGTTGAGATCAAAATCTTCTCCAAATATCCCTCACCAATTAAAGTTGCAATAGTCTGCGCGCGCAGTTCATCGCGTTGTTTATCTAACTGGCCGACTGCGTCATAACCAATCCATACACCACGCTTTAGTAATTTGCGTGAGTATTCAATATCGCGGTTTGTATCGCAATGCCCGATCAGGGTGATATCAAGATCAGCGCCCGCTGCTTCTAAAATATTTAATTGTTCAATTCCCACTTCGGTATATAGCGCGTGGGTTCCGATAGGTCGCTTTGTTTCTGCTTGAACTTTTGCCGCAGCTTCCAAAACTTTGCGCTCATTTGGTTTAACGCCGCGATGGTGAGTGCCTAACTCAGCCATGATGCCCGCCTTAATTCCTGTACCTGGAAAACCATCGACGATATGGCCCAGCATTCGATCTGCGATCTGGGTGATGCTCCAGTCATCAATCCATTCTGGGTAATACTGTTGATGATAAAAACCAGTGCCGGCGATGATATGAACACCTGTTGCTCGCGAAATTTCAGCCAACCCGCTTGGATCTGGGTGCAGACCATAAATAGTCTGATCAACGATTGTGGTTCCACCCGCTGCTTTGTAATCTGCAACTTCGGCACTCATTGTTGCTACTTCTAGGAGTACGCCATCAGAGCTGCGACGAACATCGTAGGTATCAACAAGGAGATGTTCGTGTGGCAAGATAAAACCTAATTGATCGGCAGGTACAGGGCCAAGTACGGTCTCAACGTTTTTCATAAATGCCAGCCTAATCCAAATCACCGCTTATTACGAGAACTTACTTCCGCAATTATTACTGGAACAGAGATGGAATTGCAGTTTCTTTCTAGTCGGTATCTATTCTGTATCTATTCTAGAACCATCTGAATATACTCACCTAATGGCCTTTAAATTTACTGAACTCAACTGGCAGCAGATAGATAGTTTAGATAGAGATAAGACAATTTTCCTTTTACCTACCGGCGCTATTGAACAACATGGCCCGCATCTTCCGGTTGATACAGATATTTTTAACTCAAATGCGCTGGTAGAAAGCGTTGCTGCCAGTTTTAAGTCAAATGTAATCGCGCTGCCACCGATCTGGTGGGGCACCTCACCGCACCACAAGGGCTATCCCGGAACTATCTCACTTAGATTAGAAACATTTCATCATCTCTTAACCGATATCTTCTCCTCACTAACTGCGCACGGCTTCTATCGTTTTCTAGTATTAAATGGCCACGGTGGTAACGCAGGCATTCTCACCGCTTCCACTGCAGATTTAAGTGAAACACTCGGCGTATCAATACCTACTTACTCATATTGGCAATCGATAAAGAACGTGCTCGTTGAAATTGGTGGCTCAGAAATTGGCGGAATGGGGCATGCCTGCGAGATGGAGACTTCTCTTGCGCTATATCTTCGCCCAGAGCTTGTTGATATGAAAGCGATCGCCCGAGATATGCCTGATGTTCGAGTTGCGCTCTCTTGTATTGATTTTCGCCAGCCAGGTTTCTTGGGAATTCCACTGGACTTCCGTCGTGATTCAAAGTCTGGAGTTATGGGAGATCCAACTCTTGCAACTGCTGAAAAAGGTGAAAAAATATTTACAGCTGCAAAGGCAGCAGCAAAAGATGTAGTTCAGTCGCTACTTAGCGCCGATCGTGGGGTTTTAATTACCGAGAGATTTAATTAATGCTGGTATTAGCAGTAAAGCTGCTCTTTGCCCCCCTCTTTGTAATTGGTACCTATTTCATTCAAAGAAGATTTGGTGCACGTTGGGGCGGAATCTCAATGGCTGTCCCGTTCATTCTTGTACCTATTTTGGTAGTTATTTATCTCGAACACGGTAGTGAATTTCTTTATGATTCGATTGTAGGAACATACGCAGGACAAACTGCACTACTTTTCTTCATCGCAACTTATACCCGAATGTCGCCACGATTTAATTGGCTAATTTGTGTAGTTACTTCGACAGCCGTCTTTCTAATTGGAGTGGCAGTTCTTAGTCCGCTGATTAAGGATCTTTGGGTAGGTATTGCGATCTGGTTAATTGTTTGGACAGTTTCTATGAAGAGATTCGTTCATTACGATAGAAATGCCAAACTTCCGCCTGCTCCAAAGTGGGATATTTGGCTAAGGGTTGCTTCCGCCCTCCTTCTCATCTTCACTATTACTCAATTCGCCGAAAATCTTGGACCGCGTCTATCGGGAGCATTCGCTACTTATCCTGTAATGACTTCAATTATGTCCACATTTAATCACTACCGTTTCGGTGCAAATTCTGCGACAGCGCTTATGCATGGACTTATGCAATATATTCCAGCTACTTCGCTTTTAATTCTTCCAATCGCTGCGCTATCAATCTAGTTAATTACCTGGAAATCAATAACTTTTCCAGTAGATAACAAGTAGAGAAACTCATTGACTTACCCATGGGTCATTTATAGATTTGGTACTCCAGGGAATATATCGAGAGTGGGTCCGTCAATGTCCGGTCTAAGAGTTGGTGCTGCTTCAGTAAATATAAATCCGCCAATGGGTTTAAGAAAAGGCGGGTTTAGACTCTTTGGCGAACCAATAACTTCGGTCGATGACGATATGGAGCTCGGTGTTGCTGTTCTGCAATCTAAAGGTGCGACGATTGCAATAATCGGTTGTGACCTCGGCAGTGCAACCAGAGAAGAATCACACGAATTTAGAGATACCGTTGCAGATATTTTGAAGATTGATCGTGCCCATGTTCTCTTTAACCTCAGCCACAACCACAGCGCCGCCACTCTTCGGGGAAATAATGGCAGCCCAATCAACGAAGAAGATTTGCCACTTATAAATGAATACCAAAATAGTCTCATAGACAAAATCGCTCAATGCACTCGTTCAGCGTTAGCCAATATGAAAGATGCCAGAATGGCGCACGCTTGGGGCGCTGCTGATCTAAATGTTTATCGTCGCGAGTGGAATAACGGTCAAGATATTCTCGGAGAAGTAATTGGCCATCCAGTTGACGATAGCGTTGGAGTAATCAGATTTGATGATCTGAACGGCAAAGCAATCGTTACCTTTTTTAGATTCTCTTGCCACCCAGTTGTAAACGGCGCTGTCTCAACAACGCTCTCGGCAGATTTTCCAGGACCAGCTCGCAAACTGGTTGAGGAGAAAGTTGGTGGTATCGGAATATTCCTGCAAGGTTGCGGCGGCAATGTAAATCCAAAGGTTGGCATTGGATACGAGAAAGATTGCAGTGAATCGGTGTACCGCGTTGGTACCGCGTTGGGGGCAGAAGTTGTTCGTATCGCGCTAGGCCTAAATACCCATCGCTTCCAAGGAGAACGAACCACACTTAACAATGTACCGAATATTCTCTTTAAGCCTTGGAGTGCGCGTACAGATCATCCTGAATTAACACTTGCTGGCGCTGAAGAAGTTGTTAAATTTAGATTTTCTCCACTCCCCGATGAAAGCCACTTACGTACCCAAGAAGCGCACTGGCGTAAAGAAATTGAAGATCGAATTGCACGTGGCGCACTCTCCTGGGAAATCCGCGCCGCTAAGACAACCTATGCATGGGTTGCAGCAACCCTGGCACGGCTAAGTGATCCAAATCCAACAGATGATTTCTTGGCACATGCGCTACGAATCGGTGACATTGCGCTGGTAGGACTTGGCGTCGAAGCATTTTTTCAAACTGGTGAAGAGATTCGGGCAAAATCTCCGATGCCTGAAACATTTGTTCTTGGTTACTCCAATGGAACAATTATGTATCTGCCCAGAAAAGAAGATTTCCCTCCAGGCGGTTGGAAGCATCCAAATGCGCATGCACTCCCTGATTTACTGCCACAGGTTTACTGCCAACCAGCGCTTTGGCATCCTGATTCAGAACAGGAAGCAGTTGCTGCTGCGCTACGCGCGCTCGGACGAGTGGCTAGCGTTTAGTTTTTTGCTTTAAATAATTGATTCAGAAGTGCGATTGATTCAGCAGCGATCATCTCTCCTGCTTCAGGTGCAAATGGCGCTGGATGTCCATAACCTCTTTGGGCAACTGATGGTTCGTAACCACCGTAAGGATATTCAGCGCGGGTAGAGATATAACCTAAAACTCCTTGGCAATATCCAGCAAAGATCGTTGTTTTAAAGGGCGATGCTTGCCTTACTTCATAACCAATCTCAGTAAAGACTTCACCAGGTGTTCCAACAATTGCGACATCGCCAAGACGTGCCACCCAGAGTTCGCCCTCGACAGAAGTTGGCAGTGATGTAGTTGCTGATAACTTCACAAATTTTTCTAGCCAAGCGATGTGATAGCCGATTGGATTTAAGATATCGCGTCCGGCGCCAGCAGCTTTTTTGCCAGCAAAATCAGCCTTTTTCGCCGCTAGCTCCTCTTCCATTTCACTTACCGACATCGCAGGATTGAGAGGCAATTGCAGAACTTTTCTAATTGATGCAATTGGTTGAGGTGTCTGTGGTGATTTGACTCGCTTGCGATAGAGAGCAATTGGAGTTACAGATCCATACGCAATTCGTTCGATCTCAATTTCTCTCGGTTCGGCATCAACCACTGCGTGCACTGCTTCAAGTCCCAGGCGCTTACCCATCAGAACTTCTGGTCCAGGAGTGTCACAGAAGGCTTCGAGCGGCAGAATATTTCCTGCCGCGCCTTGTAAAAATAGGCAAATGCCACCGCGGATTAACTCGACTTGATTTCGCAGTGGTCCAATAAAATCGCTGCCGCTGTAAGGAACTTCTCCACCGAGCGATACTGGATGGCAACCAAATCCAACTACAGTTGCTATTGCATCACCTGTCAGGCTATCAATTCGGATCGTCGGTACTTCTTCATCAATAAAGTTCTCTTTATTCCAGCCCAAAATTGTTCTGCCATCTTCAGTTCGCTCTCGTCGGTTTACTGCGATTCCCGGAGCAACACCTGTGCCACCAGATATACGAGCTGGCTTCATCCGCGCCATTGCTTTTACTACTGCACTTGCGTAATCAAAAGGTAAGCGTTCAAAATATGCGATCTCACCTGGAGTCAGCTCTGCGTATTCGCCGTGCAACTTCTCTCGGTGCTCTCTAGGCCAAAGCCCAGCGTGTGAGTGGCTGACATTTAGAAGAATCGAGTTGTAATCAATGCCTGCGGCGATAGCGATCGTGGATCGGATGCGATCAGCAAAGTAAGGATCAATATTTGCGAGATCTGCAGTAAGAATCGCTAATTGTGTTGTGCCCTTGCTAATAACAACGGCGCGAACTTGACACTCATCGAGTGAATCACGAACGGCGAATGCGCGGCGAACAAAACCTTGCGGATCAGCGGGCAGCGGAGGGTCGATATTTACAACGGCTGCGCCTGCGAGTAGTTCTGCCATGAGACACCTTTGCTGATCGGTTGAGTAATTGGAAAGGTTTCCAGTAGTGTAAATCATGCAATTTGCAGCGGTCAATGGCCGGAGAGAAGGTTGTCATATGGATGGAAATCTTCGTCGCTCACTGCTCGCTGTTCCTGCAAGTTCTGCAAAGATGATTGAAAAATCTAAAGGGCTTGCTTGCGATCAAATTCTCTTTGATTTAGAAGATGCGGTATCTCCTGCTGAGAAAGGTGGAGCAAGAGCAAATCTGATCGCTCTCTTTGCATCACATCCAACTTTTCAAGCGCGTTATATTTCAATACGAGTAAACGCCGCAAATACCCCTTACTTCAAAGATGACCTTGCCGCGCTAAAGCAGATTCCAGCCAGTGCCCTTTTCTCACTTGTTATGCCCAAGGTAGAAAGTGCTAGCGATGTCGATCTCATTGAAGGTCCTTTTCTCATTGACGCCCAGATTGAGAGCGCAGCTGGCCTCAGTAACGTTGAAAGTATTGCGGCGCATTCGCGCGTAATCTCACTTTCCTATGGTCCTCTAGATTTTGCTGCAGATCTCGGTGCAGCACTTGATGATATAAATGAGAGCGACCTTAAGGAGTTTACTCTCTACCCACTAATGAAAATCCTGATCGCCGCGCGCGCAAGTGGAAAACTAGCCTTTGATGGCCCAGAAGTTGATATCCGGAATTCAGAGAAATTTGCCCAGGGTGCTACGCGAGTTCGTGCGCTCGGCTTTGACGGTAAGTGGGTTCTTCATCCCGATCAGATTGAGCTCTGCAATGAGATATTTCTGCCGAGCGATAGCGAGTTTCAGCGGGCGATTGAATTAATTGCGAAATATGAGAGCGCAAAAAGCCAGGGGCTGGGCGCTGTTACTGATGGCGATCTAATGATCGATGAAGCTTCCAGGCGACATGCAGCAAAAATTGTTGCTCGTCGCCAAGCTTTTAACTCAAAGTAATTTCAGTTACTTCTCTGTTCGACGTGAGTTAATTCGATACTTATCTGCGTAATCACGATCTAACTCCCAGCCAAGCCCAGGGGCATCTGTGAGCGTAATATTGCCGTTTTTAAGCGCTGGACGATTGGCGATCAGGTTGTGCCAGATCGGATCGCGATCCTTATGAAAGAATTCCAAATATGTTCCGTGTGGAATAGATGCAAGTAGATGTGATGCTGCTTGTGGTTCTTCGTGATGTGCCATCTTGATGTCATACAAGTGCGCAGTTGATGCCGCGCGGCGCCATTCAGTTGGTCCACCAGACCAAGATGAATCAAAGTTACAGAAATCTATTGCGCCAACTTCCATCAAATCGCGACAACCTGCGGCAGAGAACTCGGTCTGACCTGCGCAGACAGAAACGCCGCCGGCATATCTAACATCTCGCATCGCACGCTTATCGTTCTGCCAAATGCATGGTTCTTCAAACCAGAGCAGGTTATCTCCCTGAACTAAATGTGAAAACTCAATAGCTTGAGGAACTGTGTAACCCTGGTTCGCATCTACAGCAATTCTGAAATTATCTCCGCCGTACTTGCGCGCTTCCTTAAATCGCTTAGCATCTTCCTTAGGAGTCAAGCCACCGATTTTAAATTTCATTCCGGCAAAACCTTGTTCAACGAGTGATTCAACTTCTTCTTGGATCGACATCTCGCTGTTGTAATAACCGCCGATAGTGATAACTGGAATCCAATTTCGATATCCACCCCAGAGTTTATGTAGTGGGGTTGAAAGTGAGCGTGCATAAAGATCCCAGAGAGTGAGATCGATCGAAGCAGTTGCAACTAATCCAAGTCGGCGATCACGCAAAATATCCCAAGTAGCAGGGCGGGCAATCTCCCAAAGTCGCTCAATCGCAGATCCATCTTCTCCCAGGATCTTTGGTGCGATCTCTTCATGAATTATTGAATCAATTTCGGCAAGGCCAGCATCTTCATCTCCTGCGTAAGCTTCGCCGACTAAGCCACCGGCGGTAAAAATCCTGGTGATGATCGTTGATCGATGGGTCATCTTGTAATGACTGCCCCGATAGGTGCGGACGAGCGGAACTCTGATCTGTTCAGTCTCAATTGCCGTGATGGTCAGATCCACTGGTGCCTCCCCCTAAATTGCCTATAGCAAACGTTTCCAGTTAAGAGTACCTTGAGCACAGGGCACTAACAAGAGTTTGTTCCCAAAGAAATGGCTGCAAAAGTGTGAACTTCTTTGATATCCAGGATCTTTTCCAGGAAATCGAATAGAGAAATTTGCTGGTTCCGAGGTTGTATCAAACTTAAAGAGGAGTTTAGAAGTGCCAAGTGAGAAGTCAGAACAGGGACGTTCGGTAAATCAGCGGGTAACAATCCGTGAAGTCGCCGCAAAGGCAGATGTTGCTCTCTCAAGTGTTTCGCGTGCTCTCTCGGGGCATCCCGATGTCTCCGATGAGATGCGTAAGCGAGTTAAGGAAGTTGCTGACGAATTAGGTTACGAACCAAATCTTGTAGCGCAGTCACTGCGCAGTGGTGTTACAAGAACCATTGGATTTGTTGTTCGAGATATCAATAATCCAATGTTTGCACTCCTTGCTCGTTCTTGTGAACAAGAATTAAGACGCAATGGGTACTCAATGATCTTGGTTAATTCTGATAGGAATATCGAGAACGAAAATCGCAACTTTTCATTGCTGCGTCGCCGGCGAGTTGATGGCATCATCGCTTCGCTCGTCTCAGAAGATTCTCCCTATATAAAGAAGAATTTATCAGGTCCACGTTGCCCAATTGTTTTACTTGATCGTGAAGTCAAGGGTGTGAACGCAAGTGCTGTACTCGCTGATCACGCTTCAGGAGTTCACGAAGCGGTTACTCACTTAATCAAGGCAGGCCATCGCGAGATTGCATTTGTGACTGGTTCTAATAATGTTTATCCAACCCGAAATAGATTAGAAGGATTTACCAAAGCTTTTGAAGATGCAAATTTGAAGGTGCAACCCGATCTATTGGCGATCGGTGGCTTTGATGCCGATTATGCGTTATCGCATGCGCGAATATTGCTCCATAGAAATCCCGCCCCTACTGCAATTCTCGCCGGTGGCCACGGCGCATTAATGGGAATTAGTAGGGCTCTAAAAGAGAATAATCTGACAATGGGTAAGGAGATCGCCTTTATCGCACTCGATCAACTTCCCTATTTAGAAGTCTTTTCAGATAATATTTCAACGGTTTACCGTGATACCGAGGCGATTGGTCGAGAAGCGGCGATCTTAATTCTGGAGGGAATCGAAGGAGAAAAACCGCGTGTAAGTGTGATCGAGTCAGAATTTATCGAGCGAGCTAGCTCGCAGGGCGGTCTGTAATCAAATAAATTATGAGTAGCGCTGCCAGAAGTTGGTCAGATCAAGAGTTGATCGAATCTGCCTTACGCTCTTTTGAGATTAAGAGTCAAGACCGTGAACGTGCCTGCTTGCTCTTCTCTGATTATCTTCACTTACTCCTTTCTGGAAAGAAGGAAGTCGCTTCTAAGTTTGGCGATGACCCTCTTTCTAACATCGCATACTTTGCAAAAGCCTCCAGCTTTTCAGACCTTGATGATGTTAATTGGAAGCAGCTGACCCATCCGGGGTCAATTATCTTCTCAGCCCTACTTCCCTTTCTCTTTAGCAATGAAGTTAATGCAAAGAGTTTTCTTCGCGCCGTTATCGCTGGTTATCACGGATCTAGCCTCTTTGCCCAAATTCTGCAGCCAACGCATTCTCGCAACTGGCACGCAAGTGCAACATCTGGAATATTCGGTGCCGCTTTAGCAACAGCGAATCTGCTTGAGCTAAGTGATGATAAAAAAGCGCAAGCCCTGCATTTTGCATCAGCAGCAATCGGTGGCGGCTCGAGTGCACCAAAATCACAGAACGGTGCAAGTCGTTTCACGCGAATCCATGCAGCGCTTATGGGATCGATGTCGACTTTAGAAGCAGCAGAATCTTCACCGGCTCCGCTCTATATTGTTGATGGTCCGGGTGGATTGAGTGAGCGGTTCGGAGTAGTTGATCAACTTCCGACGATTAAACCGGTCGATGCGCTCCATCAGATTTCAATTCGCTACTTTCCCTATAGCGGCTTCTCGCATAACGCACTTGAAAAACTCGAGAAGCACTTGCCGCTTGATCCAGATTCAGTTAAATCTATTGAATTACAGTTAAGTGATCCGCTGTATACGCTAATTGGATCGAGCCAAAAAGGTCAGTGGTGGGACCTCTCGGCGGCGATTGTAAATACGATCGTAAATGGTGATCCATTTGATTCCAGCACAAGAAAGATGAATGCAGAAATCAAGGTTGAAAAGATTGAGTCAGGGCCATCGTTAGCGAAAATTTATATGGCCGGTAGCGAAATCTCATTCGAATTCGGAATCCAAGATCGAGTGGGAATAGATCCGATTGATATCCCCCGCGTGCACCGCAAATGGTCATCTCTTTATAAGGCAAGTTCAGAGTTAACTGAAGTTGCCGACCAGATTATTGATGGTTCCGATAGCGCGGTTGCTCAGTTAAAGAAACTTATTCTGGCAGCTGGCTGAGGTCGCTGTAACTTTCGCCAACTAAAGTTACGCAATCTCCGCGCTTAACGCGTGGGTATCCGCGAATTACTCCAACTGTTCCGGAGCGTGCAGCCAAAACTAGGTGAGGTTTGCGGTCAGCAGACTCTGGGAAATGAATCGCTCCGATTACTTCACCCTTTTCAACTCTCTCCCCAAGTCTTTTCTTGTTTTGATACAAACCTTCTTCTTCGGCCCAGTGATAAGAATCGCTACTGCGCATATCTATAAATTCTCGATTTACTACTTCTACTTTGTGATCGTAGCTATCGCTCTGCCAATCTGATTTCAATAATGAAACACTCTTCAGCGCTGAAACTAGCGCGCCTCTTGTAATTCGATTGCTGGTGGCGGTAGTAACTCCAGCTCCACCAAATTCGCCAGTAAATAAACTCTTTCCAAGGCTGGCAACATAACCAGGCAAAAGTGACTTCTCATTTGTCCCAGGTTGCGGAGGGAAAATCATGGAGTAACGGGTATTCCACGCATTTAAGTTCTTAATCAAATCACTTCGGTATTTCTTGTCATCGCTCCAAGTCATCGTTGCGCCCTCTAACCACTGGAACCCTCTGCCGCCGCTATGAATGTCGATCACGACATCAACTTGAGGAATCAATTCAGTGGCTAAATAATGCGCAATTTTCTCAGGAATTAACCCATTTTCATTGCCTGGGAAGATTCGATTAAAATTAGTACCATCGGCCCATAGGCGAGTGCTGGCATAACTTGCAGGGTATGAAACAGATGGAATCGCAATCAACCCACCAGCGATATCAGTCTCTTTAAGATTTCGGATTAAATTTGCGACCGCAAATTGACCTTCATATTCATCGCCGTGATTTCCACCGATAATTAAAACTTTTGGACCAGAACCTGAGTTGATTGAGTGGATCGGAAGATTAAATGTTGCCCAACCACTGTTATTGGTTGAATCTCCGGCTTGTAAGTATCCAGATTGCTTGCCACGCTTATCAAAGTCAATAGAGGATGAAACTGTTCCGCTCATCGCGCGCTCTTTTCTCGTAAGGATTTTTCAAAAGTTTCGATATCGGCAAAAAGTTCGCCGATCATGCAAACCACATCTCCAGTAGTCACCGGTGAATATCCCCGAATTAGCGAGACAGTTCCACTGCGCCTTGCCCGCACTTCTACCACTTCATTGTCAGCCGTCTTAAAGTCATGAATTAAGCCGACTAAATCTCCCACTTCAACGTGCTGATGTAGATCAACTCGATTCTCATAAATACCATCTATGGAAGCACTTGCGAATGAAACGGAATAGTCTCGGGAATCGATGATTTTTCCAGATTTATCTATCGAATTTGCGTAAACGCTGGCAGCAACGTCTTTTCCAACATAGACACCCATGCCGCGAAGGTAATTCTCAAGCCCGCTATTAATCACCGCCATAGATTGCGCTGTAGTCACTCCAGATCCGCCAAATTCACCGGTAGCAACTGCTTTCCCTTGTCTGACTACATCACCTGGCAGGAGCGAGTCTGGGTTGGTAGAAGGCTGTTCTCCGCCAAGGAGAGTGAATTCGCTCTTACACATGAGTGACTGTCGAAGCATTTCTTTTCGCAACTCGAGATTCGAAACCCAGACCATGGTGATACTTGGAATGAAGTGCATACTGCGCCCTCCGCTGTGCATGTCGATTACAGAATCACAGGTAGGGAATAGGTCATTTGAAAGAAAAAATGCGAGTTTTTCTGCGACTGTTCCATCTACTTTTCCAGGAAAAACACGATTGAAATTTTGTCCATTTGGCCAGAGCCGCGTACCAGCTGCAGATGCCAGACCAGATAACACCGGGATGATTAAAACTTCACCTTTTACATCTGCAACTTCTAGACGACGAGCAAGATCTAGGGCTGCAATCTGTCCTTCGTACTCATCGCCGTGGTTACCTGCAAGTACCAATACTCGTGGCCCGCTGCCATTCTTTACTGAAGTTATGGGAACGCAGTGGTTGGCCCAACCGCTATTATTGGTCGAGTCACCAATCTGAATGTAGCCAGTTCGCTTGCCTTTGTAATCACTTGAAACATTTAGATCAAAGGAGCAATTGGCCGTTAGAGACATGCTTTAATGCTAGTGATTTTGCTATGAAATGAAAATAGTTTTTGATTAATTTTCTTGACCTAAATCTCCAATTGCTAAATTCATTGACCACATATAGCCCAACTGTTAGGCTGCGATATCGGTCATTTTCGCCATATTTGAGGCTCAAAGGCTCAAATTTCAGAATGGGAGTTTGCTAATGGGAGAAGTTAAGCGCGTCGATGGAAATCGCCCTTGGGCACCAATTGTTGGTTATTCCAGAGCGGTAAGAATTGGAAATCTCATCGAAGTTGCAGGAACAAGTTCCACCACACGCGATGGCAAAGTTATGTTCCCTAATGATGCATACGGTCAGACCAGATACATTTTTGAGGAGATCGAAAGAGCTGTGAAAGAGTTGGGCGCAACTTATAAAGATGTAATTCGCACTCGGGTGTATATGACCAATATTGAAGATTGGCAAGGAGTCGCAAAAGCACACGGTGAATTCTTTAAAGATATTCTGCCTACTTCATCTTTTCTTGAAATTAGCCGTCTGATGCTCCCTGAACTTTGCATTGAAGTAGAAATGACTCTGTACTTACAAGATTAAATTCTTTACCGTCCACTAATTCTTACAACCTAGTATTCGAAACCGGAGAGAAATGAATCGCATAGATATCGAGCACGACACGATCGTAGTAACGGGCGGAACAAGTGGCCTGGGATTCTCGTGTGCTCAGCGCGCAATGAGAGATTGGCCAGATGTACATGCAGCCCTGCTTGATATGAAAGAGGGACGCATCGACGAATTGGCGCAAGAGTTTGGTAAAGATCGCGTTAAGTTCTTCAAGACAGATGTCACCGATTACCAATCTGTGCAAGATTCATTTAAAGGCACCCTTGATTGGCGCGGTGGTTTCTCGGCTTTAATTGCAGCCGCTGGATATGCCACAAATAAATCAAGTATTGAAACGACTCCAGAAGAATGGAGAGCGATGATCTCTTGCCATCTAGACGGCACTTTCTTCGCCAATCAAGCCGCGGGGCGTTTCTGGATAAAGAGCGGGCGCCCTGGTGCAATCGTTAACTTCTCATCTGTTTCGCACATCTTTGCCTGGCCCCGCAGAGTTTCATATGCGGCGGCAAAGGCAGGTATTGATTCAGTCACTCGCACCCTCGCGGTGGAATGGGCAGAATTCGGTATCCGCGTAAATGCCGTTGTACCTGGCTATATCAATACTCCACTCCTTGAAGAAGGGTTGAGATCAGGAAGAGTAGATCCATCAATTAGAGAGATGCACGCTATGGAACGCTTTGGTGAAGCTGAAGAAATCGCCGCTGGTGTGAAATTCTTGTTATCAAATGATGCAAGTTACATTACCGGTGAGATGCTAACTATTGACGGCGGATTTACTCCTCGCAGAATTCCGTGGAACCGTGATTGACGCACTCGCGCTTGGAAAAGGCGCAATCCCAAAGATTAAGAACGTCTCGGCTCGCCGAGTTACTCTAAATCTTCCAGAACCAGTTGTTCTCGGCCAATATGTAATCCGTTCTCGCGGATTTGCTGTTATCACTGTGGAACTTGCAGATGGAAGCAAGGGACAAGCTTTCGGACTTGATCGCGGCTTACCCGTTGCTGACATTGTAAATACGCTGATTTCAGAGCCATATAAAGAGATCTTTGATGGCGATCCAATCAATACCTTCGATGCCATTATGCGACGGATGAGTGCACCGCTTTCATCTGGTGCAGCACTTCGTGGACTTTCTCTCGTTGATCTTGCTGCGCACGATGCGGTTGCGCGCCATAAAGGTGTAACTGTCGTAGAAAGTTTTGGAAAGAAAGATAAAGAACATCCAAAGTGGGCAGTTGTTGGCTATCCACCATCACGCGGGCCTGAAGATATCGCGTGGGAAGTTAAAGCCGCGGTTGATGCAGGCGCTGTTGGCGTGAAGTTGCCAGTTGGCGCAAATCCAAAAATGACGCGCGAGCGTCTTGTAGCAGCGCTTGCGACTGGCCTCTGTCCGGTCTCAACAGATCTTGCTTGGTCTTGTCGCACGGCAAAAGAGGCGTATGAAGTTGTTAAAGGCTTAGATCTGGCTTGGGTCGAAGATCCATTTATCCCAGGAAGCATCGCGGAGTTAGTTGAATTCCGTCGCCTTCTTGATGTTCCACTTTCAAGCGGAGACGATGAAACACATCTCTATCATCCACAAGCATTTATTGAAACTGGCGCACTTGATATGTTGCGAATCGATACAACTTGCCAAGGTGGCTTATCTCGGATGGTCTTGTTAAATGAATACATGGCCAAGAGCAAGCTAGAGATTTCTTGGCACGTTTATGATGCAATCCATCACCAGGTCGCTTCAATCCTTGATTCGCCAACATTCTCAGTCGAGTACTCCGCACCGGGTGCCAGCGTTGATCCACTATCTGAATTGATTGTAGATCGACGTCTATCTGGTCATACCCACGATGGCAAAGGATTTAGATTGGCAGTTCCAGATCTGCCAGATCTCTCCGACGCCCTTGCGGGACCACCACGTTGGACTAGCCAAATAACATCCATCTAACCAAGCACATCAGTCAAACAAAGCAAGTTGTGAGGAAGTTAAATGAGTAGTCAAGCCCCCGTTGTACTCATTACCGGTAGCGCTCACGGTATTGGCTTTGCGACTGCCCAAAAGTTCTTTGCAAATGGTTATAACGTTGCAATCTCTGACTTAAATGAGAGCGAAATCGAATCAGCTCTTAAAGAGTTAGACCCAGAAGGAAAAAGAAGTATCGGCCTAAAAATAGATGTTACTTCGCGCTCGGATATTGAAGCCGGCATTGCAAAACTCATTGCCAAATTTGGGCGGCTCGATGTACTAGTTAACAACGCTGGAAATTTTCGCCAAGGCGCAACAGATACCTACACTGACAGCGATTGGGATCAGATCACATCTGTTCATTTAGATGGCGCATTTAAAGCATCTCAGATCGCCTATCCGCACCTTAAGAAATCCCCTGCTGGAGCAATCGTCTCACTCTCATCGATCGTGGCAAGAGTTGGCCTACCAAAGCGCGCTTCTTACAGCGTTTCAAAGGCGGGGATTGAAGCCCTCACTCGAACACTTGCAGTTGAATGGGCCAGCGATGGAATAAGAATTAATGCAGTCGCACCAGGTTTCACAGAAAGTCGATGGTGGCAGGATCTTCAGGATAAGGGTCTTACCACTCCAGAAAAGTTAGTCGCGGCAATCCCGCTTGGGCGCCTTGGCAAGATGAGCGAACAAGCAGCAGCAATTTATTTTCTTGCCTCCGCTGAAGCATCTTTTATTACCGGGCAGACGCTTGTAGTCGATGGTGGAACCACAGTCGACGTTAGAATTTAAGTAAATAACTATTTAAAGTTATCTCTTTAACTTAGCTCTCGCCGCTTTTCCAAGTTCACCTGGGATCGAGGCAAGGAGCATTTTGGTGTAATCCTCTTGCGGATCGTTGAAGACGGTTTCGGTATCTCCAGATTCAACGAAGACGCCATCCTTCATCACATATACCCGCTTTGTTAAGTAGCGGATAACGCCAAGGTCGTGTGAGACCAAGACGATTGCCAGGCCATCATTTAAAAGCCCTAAGAAAAGTTTTAACAGTTGTGCTTGCGCGCTCTGATCAATTGCAGAAGTTGGTTCATCTGCGAGTAATACTGTTGGGTTGGCAGATAAAGCACGTGCCACGCTCACACGTTGTCGCTGACCACCAGATAATTGACGCGGACGCTTGAGAGCATCAAGCTTTCCGATACCCATTCGTTCCAACAGCTCTAACGCCTTTTGCTCTGCCTCATCTTTACCAACTTTGGTATGGATTCGAACCGCCTCCGCTACCGCTGAAAGCCCGGTTAGTTGAGGGTTTAGGCTGCCATAAGGATCCTGAAAGACCATCTGCACTTGATTTCGATTTCCACTTTGGAAAGATTTATTTCCCTTAAAAACATTATCTCCACGGAAGCGAATTTCACCTGCTGATGGTGGTTGCAAGCCGGCCATAACTCTGGCAAGTGTTGATTTTCCAGAGCCCGATTCTCCTACGATTCCGATTGGTTCACCTGCGTGCACGGTGAGAGAACATTTCTTTACCGCTTCAACAGTGCTTGAACCAGAGCCAAAGGTGACGCTGACATTTTCTACTTCCATCAAAATATCGCGCTTACTCATCAGATTTTTCCAATCTTCTCGGAGTGAAGACATGCGCTTTGGTGTTCACCTTTATTACCTGACAGTGCTGGATGTTCTCCAACTAGACAGTCTTGTTGAACATAATCACAACGTTCGGCAAAGCGACATCCCGGATTCCATTGACCAACTGATGGTGGATTTCCCTTAATTGTTAAAAGTTCACCACCAGGCTTTGCCACATCGATACGTGATGAGTTAAGAGCAACTGTGTAAGGGTGGCGCGGCGTTGCCATGCTTGAGGTAGGTCCAACTTCAACTGTCGCACCAGCATGCATCACCACAATCTTGTCGCAGACTTCATCGACTAGTGCAAGATCGTGAGAGATCAAGATGATTGCAGTTCCAAGATCACGGCGAATCTCACGCAGAAGCTCCATGATCTGAGACTGCACCGTTACATCAAGGCCAGTGGTTGGCTCATCTGCGATAAGCAACTTTGGTTTGCTGGCAAGTGCGCAAGCGATCATCACGCGCTGTCTCATTCCGCCAGAGAGTTGATATGGATACTGCTTCATAACAGTGTCTACGCGGCGAATTTTTACGAGATCAAGAAGTTCCTTCGACCGATTCTTCATCGAACCAGTGCCTTCAACTTGCGAAAGCGCCTCAGCCAACTGCTTCTCGATTGTTAAGACCGGATTAGGTCCAGCGAGTGCGCTCTGCGGAACATAGCCAATAACTTTTCCGCGAAGTGTCTTCCATTTCGCTTCATTTATCGTTCTTAAATCCAGACCTTCAAAGAAAACCTCTCCACCAATTACAGATGCGCCACGACGTTCTAGAGTTCCGATAATTGCGCGACAGATCATTGTCTTGCCAGAGCCAGATTCACCAACGATGCCGACCATCTCGCCGTAATTCACATCAAAATTTGCTTCGCGAACAATCACGAGTGTTTCGCGCTTGCGACGTTTTATACCAATTGCAACATTATTGATATCGAGAAGTTTCACATCAGAACTCATTGCTGATTTCCCTCACCAATTCTCTTTGTGAGACCCTCAGAGAAGACCGCTACCGAAATTCCTGCCCAGCAAATGGCAAGACCTGGGAAGATCGCTGCCCACCAAGCAAGGGTGATGATATTTGCACCATCTTTAATCATTGCGCCCCATTCAGCTTGTGGTGGATTAACACCAAGGCCGAGGAATGAGAGCGCTGCAACTGCGATTATCACAATAATAAAATCGCTAAGTGCATAAGCGCGCGTTTCAGAAGAAACATTTGGAATGATGTGGCGGAAAAGTATTCGGGTTGGTTTATATCCAAGAGTTCTTGCTGCTTCTACATAGCCTTGTTGGTTAACCACGACCGCTCTCGTTCGGGCAATACGCGCATAACGTGCCCAGTTAACAAGCGAGAGCGCAAGGATGATGCTTCCTAATCCAGCCCCGAGGAAAGCGACGAGTGCGATAACGAAGATCAAAAATGGGAAGGCGTTGATTCCGTCAATAAGCGAGCCGATAAATGAATTAACTCTTCGATTACGTGAGATACCAAGCAATGTACCAACAATGGTTCCGACGGCTAGCGGGATCAATACCCCGGTAAAAGCTGTTCCGATATCAACAAATACTGCATCAAAGACGCGGGCAAAGACATCTCGTCCAAGCATGTCCGTTCCAAAATAGTGCGTGCTACTTGGCGACATTAATTGTTCGGCGCTAATTTCATTTGCATCGTACTTACCGAACAATGGAATAAGTAATCCAGCGAGTAAAAGAGCGCCCATCATTCCAGCGCCGACAATGATGCCAAAAGTTCCCTCTCGTCTGACTTTTCTACCTTTTTTACTCATGAAAGCGTCACCCGTCGGTCAAGTAAATAACCGAGCAGATCTCCAATAAAGCTGGTGAAGACAACGATAAATCCAAAGATCATCACGATTCCTTGAACGATTGCGTAATCGCGAGTACTGACCGCTTCAATCAACTCTCTGCCGATTCCTGGTAGCGAAAAGATCATCTCCATTACAACCGTGCCGCCGATCATTATGCCGACCATGTAGCTAACTAGAACTACAGTTGGCGCAAGTGATGGGCGAAGCATGTAGGACCAGTAAAATTTTAACTTTCCGACTCCGCGAATAACTCCCGTTTCAACAAACTCTTCGCCGAGGGTATCCATTAATGAGCTATGCAGCACGCGGGAGAGAATTGGAACAAGTGAGAAACAATTTACTAGCGCAGGTAGCCAGAGATATTTGAGATTACTTGGGAAGTTTCCTTCGTAACCAGCAGCCGGAACCCAAGTTACAACCGTACCGAATAGCAAAAGGCCCAGTAGGGCAAGGAAGAAGCCCGGAATCGCTAGTGAAATAGAAGTTGAGGTACGGAAAAAATATGTAATTATCGGGCGGCGACTTAGCGCTACGGAGAGCGCAATTGGAAGTGAAATTAATACCGCTGCTCCCATTGAAAGGAGAATGATCATCAGCGTAACCGGAAGGTGCATTGCTACCACTGCGGTCACTTCACGTCCTGAGAAGAATGATGTGCCGAGATCACCACGGAAGAATCCGGTGAAGTAATCGTAGAACTGAACGAAAAAGGGCTGATCTAGTCCATATAATTTCTTCATCTCAGCAACTGCTTCTTCGGTAGCTTCTGTTCCAAGCGCCAAACGGATGGGATCTCCTGGGCTAAAGCGAAGTAACGAGAAGGCGATGAACATTACCCAGAATGCGACGACAAGAGAGCGCGCAAATCTTCCAATTAGCGTGCGGCGTAGTGCAATTCGATTCTTATCGGGAACTCTCTGTTCGGCGGAAATTTCCTCGGCCGGTGCTCCTGGATTTATCGCTGATGAAGCCATAGTTAACGTTTCCAGTCCTTGTCACAGTTGGCCAATCTTGAGATTGGGCGCTTACTTCAATGATATGTAAAACCCTGTGTTACGTCTATGAAATGCGGCGGGGAAGTTTTAAGGCTATGTAATTTTGCTAAATAAATCTGGGGGAAGGGCCTTGCGACCCCTCCCCCAGATTTATAACAAGCTTTTTACCTACTGCTACTACTTTTTCTTAGCGATTACTTCTTCTTTACGCCAAGAGCTGGTGTTTGCAATACGGTGTATTGATCGTTAGCAGTCTGATTCTGGAAGATTCCTGCAGGAAGACGTGATGCTCCCCAACCTGAACGCTGTCCAATCATTAGGTGTGCTGACTCATCCCAGATCAATTGCTCGATCTTGGTAAGTACTGCCTGCTGTGCTTTCTTGCCCTGCGCAGCATCGTAATCAACAATGAGTGAGTCATCAGACTTTGATTTTGACCAACCAGTCCAAGCACCCTTAGATCCCATGTATGTTGCAAGACCACCGCTCAACCATGTTGAACCGTAACCTGACAACTGGACCTCGAAGGTACCGGCATTTTGACCTGCAGCTCCGACTGCATCTGGCTCAGCAGCAACAGTGGCAACAATGCCGATCTTTGCCCATTGTGATGCAACAACCGCCGCGGCATCAGCCCAACCTGGACGGTTGAATACGCTAAGACGGATAGGGAATCCAGTAGTACCAGCCTCGGCCATAAGTGCCTTTGCCTTTACTAGATCTTGTTTGGTTCCGCCTGGCTTAACGCAGAGGTAGTTTGGATGCGATGGGAAAGTCAGTGCGCAAGAAACTTTTACGTCACCATTAAATGCGAGATCGCTAAATTGCTGGCGATCTAGAGCATATGACATCGCTTGACGCACCTTTGGATTAGCCCAAGGTGTGCCAACTGACTTAACCAAGTTAAAGTCGAGGCTGAAGTTACCGGCAAGCTGGAATGGCTGAGCACGGAACAACTTTGGATCCTTTAGCTGATTGCGACCAATTGATGCTGGAAGGTCGAATGCATAATCAATTGTGCCTTGCTTTAGTGCAAGAACGCGAGTTACAGGATCTGGTACTGCAATGAAGCGAATTTCCTTCACTGCAGGTTTTGCCCAGTAACTCTTATTGATATCTACTAGGAATTCATCAGCACCTTCTACCCACTTCTTGATTTTGAATGGACCGGCGCTGAGTGGATTCTTCCAGTAATCAGCATTTCCTGATGCCTTGCTACGTGGGTTTACGACTCCGTAAATACCGGCAAGCGCACGTGGGAAGTCAGAGAATGGCTCCTTCAATGTATATACAACTGTCTTTGCATCTTGTGCAACAACATTTGTTACAGAGTTGAATCCAGGAACGTTCTTCTGACTGTACTCCCAGCTAAATACCGCATCATCTGCAGCAACTGGAGTTACACCATCTGAGTACTTCATTGTTCGAAGAGTCATTGTGTAAGTAAGACCATCAGCTGACACTGTGTACTTGTCAACGAGATCTGGCTGTGCAACACCCTTGATGTCATAGCGGAACATCTGTCCCTGAACTAAAAGTCTTGTTACGTAATTCGGATTACTTGTTCTGCTTGGATTATTAGGATCCAAAGTCACAACTTTTCCGATCAAAGCTACAGTGATGAGATCACATTGCGCTTTTGCTATAGGAGTATTTACCTGACAATTCGCACCTTTCGCTGCGTGTGCAGGAGCAATTCCCACTAGTAAACCCGCAGCCAGTGAGGATGCGGTGAGAACTCCTAGGAGTCCTCTCTTTATTGATACCTTCATGGTGTCCTTTCCGGAGCACAATAATTGTCGAGTTCTCGGTGGCAACGTTTCCAATGGCGTATAAACGCCTCTGGGTGCTTCCACCGTTCAGGAACAGTACCCCGCAACCCCTAGGCCAACAATGGTTTATTTTGCAACAATTTGATTACGTTTTTATAAAGCACCGAATAAGAATGAAGAAATTTGCTGGAAAATTACTTCTGTTCCAGGTTCGTACGCTTGTTGCCACCTACGTAAAACCTAACTCACCAGTAACCTCCAAGAAAATTAATGTAGGTAAAGTGAGGCTATGCCAAGGGATCTCTCGTGAATGAAAACATTAAGAGAACTTTCCCGAGCCCTCGAGCACTGAGTGAGCTACTCAAATTTCGAAAAATTGAATTAAACGGCAGAAAAAGAAGACTTGCTGCAGCGCACACAATTTGGGATTTACGCGAGATCGCTAAAGCGCGCACTCCTAAGGGGCCATTTGATTACACCGATGGTGGCGCAGAATCAGAAATTTCACTTAATCGCTCACGAGAAATTTTTCATAACCTTGAATTTGCCCCAAGAATTTTGCAGGATGTCTCAAGCGTTTCAACGAAAGCAAATGTTCTAGGAAACACTTTCGCTCTACCTTTTGGAATTGCGCCCACAGGTTTTGCGCGAATGATGCACGCCGAAGGTGAGATTGCGGGCGCACGCGCCGCTGAGAAATATGGAATTCCTTTCTCCTTATCAACTCTCGGAACAACTTCTATTGAAGACGTTGTTTCGGCATCTCCTGGTGGAGTTAATTGGTTTCAGTTATATATGTGGAAAGATCGCGATGCATCAATGCAATTAGTTGAGCGAGCAAAAAAGGCCGGCGTGACAAACTTGATTCTCACAGTCGATGTACCAGTCGCTGGAGCTCGTTTGCGTGATGTTCGTAACGGGCTAACGGTTCCGCCAACTTTGTCTTTAAATACAATCATCGATGCTATCCCTCGCCGAGAATGGTGGTGGAATTTTCTAACTACTAAACCGTTGGAATTTGCCTCAATGTCGAACTGGCACGGAACGGTTGCAGAGCTGCTGGACTATATGTTTGATCCAACAATGACCTTCGAAGATTTGAAGTGGCTGCGCAAAAATTGGGATGGCACTTTGACCGTTAAAGGAATTCAGACCCTTGATGATGCCAAGAAAGCTGCCCAGTGTGGCGCTGATGCAGTGATACTTTCCAATCACGGTGGGCGACAACTAGATCGCGCTCCGGTTCCGCTGATGCTGGTGGGGCAAGTATCGAAAGAGCTGAAGAAAGATGTCGAAGTACATATTGATTCAGGAATTATGAGCGGCGCAGATATTGTCGCGGCGATCGCCCTAGGCGCTAATTTCACCTACATCGGCAAGGCCTACCTCTATGGATTGATGGCCGGTGGGCAAGAGGGAGTCGAGCGTTGCCTGTCGATTATTGAATCTCAAATAATTAGAACTATGAAATTACTTGGCGTCAAAGACCTTAAAGAGCTAACCCCCAAGCAGGTAAAGATCTTGGAGCGCCTGCAATAAATCTCGTCTCACGGCGATCGCTTCGATTATTTAGGCGTTTAAATCTTTGGGGCTGCCGTCATAGGATGGGGCTATGACTACCACCGTGAATCACTGGATTGATAATAAAGAGTTTGTAAGCACCTCCGGCCGCACCGCACCTGTTTATGACCCAGCACTCGGTGTCGAAACAAAGCGCGTTGCTCTGGCAAATGGCGCGGAGATCAACGCCGCTATTGCAGCAGCGAAGAAGGCGTTTCCGGGTTGGTCAAAGACCTCACTTGCAGCACGTCAACAGGTTATCTTCAAATTCCGTGAATTGTTAAATGCTAAGAAAGGTGAACTCGCAGAGATCATCACCAGCGAACACGGCAAAGTTTTATCCGATGCCCTTGGTGAAATCACGCGTGGTCAAGAAGTAGTCGAATTTGCAGTTGGTATGCCACAGCTAATTAAGGGTTACTACTCTGAAAATGTTTCAACTGGTGTCGATGTTTACTCAACTCGCCAAGCACTTGGCGTAGTCGGAATCATCTCTCCATTCAATTTTCCCGCGATGGTGCCGATGTGGTTCTTCCCAATTGCAATCGCCGCCGGAAACACCGTGGTCTTGAAGCCATCTGAAAAAGATCCATCAGCTTCAATTTGGATCGCCAAGCTTTGGAAAGAAGCAGGTCTTCCAGATGGCGTATTTAATGTGCTCAACGGCGATAAAGAATCAGTAGATGGATTGCTCCACTCCCCTGATGTTGAGGCGATTTCATTCGTTGGTTCCACTCCTATTGCGCGATATATCTATGAAGAGTGTGCAAAAGCCGGCAAGCGGGTGCAATCACTCGGCGGGGCCAAGAACCATATGTTGGTATTGCCAGATGCTGATCTGGAACTCGTAGCAGATTCTGCAATTAACGCTGGCTTTGGCTCTGCAGGCGAGCGTTGTATGGCGATCTCAGTTGTGGTTGCAGTTGAACCAGTTGCAGATGCGCTGATCGAAAAGATTATTTCTCGTATGGATAAATTGCGCACTGGTGATGGTCGCCGTGGCTGCGATATGGGACCACTTGTCACCAAAGAACACCGTGACAAGGTCGCTGGTTACATCGAAGTTGCAACAAAAGATGGTGCAACAGTTGTTGTTGATGGCCGCAACGTAAAGGCAGATGGAGAATCAGCTGGCTTCTGGCTTGGACCAACCTTGATCGATAACGTGCCAACTACATCGAGTGTATATAAGGATGAAATCTTCGGACCTGTCCTATCTATTGTGCGCGTTAAGTCATACGACGAAGGTGTTTCGCTAATTAACAACGGTGCCTTCGGCAACGGAACAGCGATCTTCACCAATGATGGCGGCGCCGCGCGTCGCTTCCAGAATGAGATTCAAGTCGGAATGATCGGCATCAATGTGCCAATTCCGGTACCTGTTGCCTACTACTCATTTGGTGGATGGAAGCAATCTTTGTTTGGCGATACCAAAGCGCACGGAGAAGAAGGCGTTCACTTCTTTACTCGCGGCAAAGCGATCACAAGTCGATGGCTTGATCCAAGCCACGGCGGCATCAATCTTGGATTCCCACAAAACTAATTTTACGAATCTAGAAAGGAAGAGTTAACTATGGCTACTCGCAAGATGAGTGTTGGGCAGGCGATTATTGAATTCCTTTCTCATCAATACACCGTTGATGGCGATCACCGCGAACGCACGATTGCTGGAGTCTTCGGAATCTTTGGCCACGGCAATGTGGCCGGAATTGGTCAAGCGCTCAAACAACTCTCTATTTCCGATCCTGGGCTAATGCCATATCACCAAGCACGCAATGAACAAGCGATGGTGCACGAATCATCTGCTTATGCCCGAATGACGCGTCGCCGCTCAACATTTGCTTGCGCATCATCTGTCGGACCTGGTGCAACGAATATGTTAACTGGCGCTGCAGTTGCCACCACAAATCGCTTGCCAGTTTTATTATTTCCGGCCGATACCTTTGCAACTCGCGTTTCTGATCCTGTGCTGCAACAACTTGAACAACCGTATGACCTTTCTATCTCGGTAAATGATGCCTTTAAACCACTCTCTAAATTCTTTGATCGCATAAATCGCCCAGAACAAATCTTTACTTCACTCCTGGGCGCAATGCGCGTCTTAACTGACCCTGCCGAAACAGGTGCGGTCACCATTTGTCTGCCAGAAGATGTGCAGGCAGAAACAATTGAAGTTCCTGAAGAATTCTTAGCCGATCGCGACTGGCATATTCGCAGGCCGCGTCCAGATATTGGACTTTCCGCAGTTGCAGCTCGCGCGATCGCAAATTCAAAGAGACCATTTATTGTCGCCGGCGGTGGAATTATTTACTCAGATGCGCACGCTGCGCTGGCTAAATTTGTTGAAGCAACTGGAATTCCGGTTGGGGTTTCACAAGCCGGAATGGGTTCGCTGCCTTGGGATCATCCCCAAATGTGTGGCTCTGTTGGAGCAACTGGCACAACTGCGGCTAACCGCATGGCCAAAGAGGCTGATTTAGTTATCGGTATCGGTACTCGTTACAGTGATTTCACAACCGCATCACGCAGTATCTTCCAGAACCCTGATGTCAAATTCATCAATATAAATGTCACCGCCTTCGATGCTTTCAAACACGGTAGCGCAATTCCAGTAGTCGCCGATGCCCGAACTGCGCTGGATGAGTTAACCAAAGAGCTATCTACATTTAAAGTCGCTGGCGATTACGCAAAGCAGATTGCGGATGAGAATAAGCACTGGGATGCGATCGTCGATGCCGCATTTGTTGATCAAAAATTGGTCAAACCTAGCCAGAGCGAAATCATCGGTGCAGTTCAAGCAGCAACCGACCCACGCGATGTTTTAGTTGGCGCAGCAGGTTCACTTCCTGGTGATCTCCATAAGTTATGGCGCGTTCGTGATCCCTTGGGTTATCACATGGAATACGCCTTCTCTTGCATGGGTTATGAAATTGCGGCCGGTCTTGGTGTGGCGCGCGCAGATTCATCGCGCACGCCAGTTGTGATGATGGGTGATGGTTCTTATTTAATGATGCATACCGAACTCGTTACTGCAGTTGCCGAAGGTTTGAAATTTATCGTGGTGCTGGTGCAGAACCATGGCTTTGCATCAATCGGACACTTATCTGAAGATATCGGCTCACAAAGATATGGGACCAAGTATCGCTTCCGTGATGCCAAATCAAATAACCACGAATCAGGCGGGGTTCTGCCGGTAGATCTTGCAACAAATGCCGAAAGCTTAGGAATGAACGTGATTCGAATTGCTGAAAGCCCAAATGCGATCGCAGACCTTTCTGCTGCAATGAAGGCAGCGAAGGCGCATCCAACGGCAACTTTGATCCATATAAATAGTGATCCGCTGTTGTATGCCCCAGGTGGCGAAGCTTGGTGGGAAGTTCCGATTCCAGAAATTTCAACCCTTGAATCAACTCAAAAGGCTTTCGCAAATTATAAAGAGGCGCGCAAAGTGCAGAAGAAATATCTTGGTAAAGGCTCCGCAGAGCGCAATTAAATATAGGCGACTACGCGGAAAGTACGCTTTATTGACAAGGTGGACTTTTCATTTTTGGGATCGGCTACACGGAAGAAACAAATTATGCGCTTGCCGTATTTTTTCTCTTCAGCTCCTGGATCTGGGAAGAAATAACCATAAGTAAGCGAAGTCGGTAAATCTGTCTGGCCAGTTAGCGTATTCACCGCTTCCTTGTCACAGGCTATCCCCGCTTCCTTTTTTGCAGCGTTAGAATTTAAATCCTTAGCCTTTATCTTTCCGGTGTAGAAGACTTCGTAATGATGGGCGGATGTGCAACTAGTTGAGTAGAGAGTTTTGTAATTTGTATCGCTCCACTTGCTTGCCTTAGTGGGCGCCTTATTAGCCGAGTAACAACCCAATTGCAGTTGCAGATAAAAGGTGCCTTTGCCAAGAGCCTGTGCTGGATTCGCGCCTAGGGCAAAAGTAAAAGCGAGAATTAAAACGACAAACTTCTTCATATCTAAGTTTTGCCGTCTCCTTGGTCGTGATGGCGGGCAAACAAACATGAGCACAATCATATGACCTAACCCTCAACCTCACCTTTGCATTTCTAGCGTGCGACACGAGTGACTTATTTAATCTAGCCGAGCCGTTGTGTTACTTCTGCACTGCACTAGTCTTTGACTCACCCAGAAATTACGGATTAGTTATTCGACTAATCTCTCGAGAGGAGCACAATTGTTTAAGAAATTTAAGAAGATCGCGGCAGCAACTGCTGCAGCAGGTCTACTAGGAATCGCACTAAGTGCGTGCTCAACTGCAGAAAAGGCAGCAACTGAAGCAGATTGCGGTACTGAAAAAGCATTTTGTATCGGCGTAGTTACTGACCTTGGAAAAGTTGACGATAAGTCATTTAACCAAGCTGCTTGGGAAGGCGCTGTTGCTGGAGCGGAAGCTACCGGTGGTTTTGCTAAGTACGTAGAAACAACAGATTCAAAGGATTATGCAAAGAACATTGCTCTCTTCGGAGACAAGGGTTACAACGTAATTGTTACCGTTGGATTCTTGATGGCAGAAGCAACAGTTGCTGCTGCAGCACAATTTCCTAATGTTAAGTTTGTTGGCGTAGATCAATTCAACGGAACAGATGCGGCAAATGTAACTGGTCTAATCTTTGATGAAGATCGCGCTGGCTTCCTTGCAGGTTACCTCGCTGGAAACCTCACCAAGAGCGACAAAATTGGTGGCGTACTTGGTATGAAGGAAGTACCACCAGTTCGCAAGTTCGGTGAAGGTTACGAAGCAGGAATTGCTTACGCCGCCACAGAACTAGGCAAGACCATCAAGTCATCTGTTATCTACCACGCAGCTGGAGATACAGCATTCAACGATCCAGCATGGGGTGCATCAACTGCTTCTCAATTGCTAGGTCAAGGATTTGACGTGATCTTCGGTGCAGGTGGAAACACAGGTAACGGAGCGATCACAAAGGTTGCTCAGACAGCCGGTGCATTCTGTATCGGTGTTGATATTGACCAGTGGAACACAGTCCCAGAAGCTCAGCCTTGCTTGGTTACATCAGCCGAGAAGAAGCTAGTTAAGGGTGTAACCGATCTAGTTGTCGCCGCTAAAGATGGAACCATCGCAGCCGGTAACTTCGTTGGTCAAGTTGGTCTATCTGACTATCACGATCTAGCAAGTTCAGTTTCACAAGAAATCCAAGATAAGGTCTCTGCAATTACTGAGAAGATCATTTCTGGAGAATTGGCAACTGGCGTAAAGCCATAACCAATATAAATACATAGAAATATGTAACTATAGGTGGATCGTTCGAATGGGTGCGCAGCAATGCGCACCCATTCGACACTCTATGGGAATTTGAAATTAGCGACTAGAGTTGAGATATATAAAATAATTACTTTTGGAGTATTTCCCGCACTAGAAATTGGATGTCATGTCTAAGTTGATTGATGAAGTAAAAGATTCAAGGCGAAAATATGATGTTGGTTCTTGGATAGTTCCAATAATCGCAGTCCTTACCGCCATGCTCGTTGCATCAGTTTTAATGATGATTCAGGGCCTTGACCCAATGCTCGCCTACAAATCACTTTTCACTACCGCATTTGGTTCAAGTGAAGGAATCGCCGCCACTTTAGGTAAAGCTACCCCGCTGGTTTTAAGTGGACTTGCAGTAACACTTGGTTTGCGAGCCGGACTCTTTAATATCGGCGTTCAGGGTCAATTACTCACAGGCGCACTTGCCTCAGCATGGGCAGGATACGCGCTCTCCAACCTGCCACCATTGGTTCATATCGCACTTGCCTTAGCATTTGGTTTCTTCTTCGGCGCGTTAGTTGGCGCTATCGCTGGTTACCTAAAAGCATTTCGTGGAGTTCATGAAGTTATCACTACGATCATGCTCAACTCAATTGTTATGGGAATCGTTGATTACTTAGCTTCAAATCCATTTAAAGAGCCTGATCAAGCGCTGACCAGAACTCCGCAAATTTTGGAATCTGTTCGTCTGCCGATGTTTGGCAACTTCCCAAGTGGTTTCTTCCTAGCCGCAGCACTTGCATTTCTAATGTGGTGGATCTTGGGATTCACAACTACAGGATTTCGTTTCAATACCGTAGGACGCAATAGATTCGCTGCTTGGTATGCTGGTATCTCATATAAGAAGACTATTTTCTTCGCAATGCTTTTCTCTGGCGGAATTGCCGGACTTGGTGGCGCAGTTGAAACTCTAGGAATCACCTATAGATTTGAACCCGCCTTTAATTTAGGTCTGGGATTTGACGGAATTACCATCGCACTTCTTGGGCGAGTGCATCCTGTCGGAATAATTCCTGGTGCCATTTTGATTGGTGGCATGCGCGCCGGCGCTGCTGATATGCAATTTGACGCCGGCGTTGCCCCTGAACTTGTAGACCTTCTTCTTGCAATGATTCTATTTTTCGTGACCGCACCTCTTATCTCAAGGTTCTTCAAGAACTCGGCCAACCGCTCACTCACAGGGGGTTGGGGAAATTGATTACCTTGGTTAAACGCAGAGGCTCTTACTACTTTCTTGCGGTAACGCTTGCAACTCTTTACTTGTATTCGCAATCGGCAAATATAACTACCTCAGTATTTTCAATTGCGGTTACTTTTGCTATGCCCCTGGCCTTGGCGGCGATGGTCGGCATTATGTGCGAGCGAACTGGAATCGTAAATATCGGTATCGAAGGCACCTTGCTCTTATCTTCATTTGTGGCTTTCTATGTTGCGATCGCCGCTAAAAGCATTCTGATCGGTTTCCTAGCCGCAATGGCCACTGGCGTTGCCATGAGTTTGCTGCTTGCTCTGATGAGCGTGACTTGGAAGATGGATCAAATCATCGCCGGAACCATATTAAATATTTTGGCTACTGGTTTGACATCATTCTTTTACATACAAGGCAACATGCTTCCAAGTATGTTTAAGCAGAAACCAATTCCAGGTTTATCAAATCTTCCATTCTTCGGCGATGTTCTCTTCAAACATGGCTTATTAATGTATCTGGGCTTTGTTGTAATCATCACTTTGTATTACGGTCTATTTCACACACCTTGGGGGTTGCGCACTCGCGCAGTAGGAGAGCATCCATCATCTGCTGACACTGCAGGCGTTTCAGTCTCACGTATGCGTTATGTGAATGTGGCAGTTGCAGGCGCAATCGGAGGACTCTGCGGTTCTTACTTAGTCCTCGAACTTGTTGGTTCTTGGAACCGTGGCTTTACCGCAGGGAAAGGCTTTACCGCACTTGCGCTGATGATCTTTGGGCGATGGAATCCAATGGGCGCACTTGCAGCGGCAATGTTCTTCGGTTTAGCCCAGGCTGGCGCAAATCAATTAATGATCAATGGCACGGTAAATATCCCACCACAATTTGTCGGAATATTGCCCTATGTAATGACAATTATTGTTTTAGCAATTTCGGCTGGAAAAGTCAGGCCACCAGCTGCTGAAGGACAACCATACGAGAAGGGACAATCGTGATGAGTGCACTCCTTGAAATTACTGGAATCTCCAAGCAATATCCGGGAGTCCTAGCAAATGACAATATCTCGCTGACGGTAAGCGCGGGAGAAGTAGTTGCGCTACTCGGAGAAAACGGCGCCGGTAAGTCAACGCTTTTAAAGGCGGTCTTTGGTTTAGTTAAGCCAGATTCTGGTGAGATAAAGATTGGCGGAGAGCCAATTATCTTTGGTGATACCGCTGGAATTATTGCCCGTGGCGTCGGAATGGTTCACCAGCATTTCCAATTGGTGCCGGTAATGACTGTTGCTGAAAATATTATCCTTGGTGATGAACCAAAGAGCGGACTCTTTATTAATATGAAGGCAGCGCGTGCTGAAATCATCGCCCTTTCCAAGCGTTATGGCCTTGAAGTCGATCCAGATGCAGTTATTGAAGATCTGCCGGTGGGTATGCAGCAGCGTGTGGAAATTCTTAAGGCGTTGCGCAAAGATGTGAAGTTATTGATTCTCGATGAACCAACCGCAGTACTTACTCCACAGGAAATCGATGAACTCCTTGGAGTTATTCGCAACTTAGCCAATTCTGGCGTTGGTATTGTGCTTATTACCCACAAATTGCACGAAGTTATGGCTGTTGCCGATCGCGTTGTTGTTCTGCGTGGTGGCAAGTTAATCGGCACTACCTCCCCGAAGGAAACCGATGAAGCTGGCTTGGCGCAAATGATGGTTGGCCGCTCAGTTGTGCTGCAAGTAAATCGTACTGAAGCTAAGCGTGGCGGCGTTGTCCTAGAAGTTAAAGGTCTGCAAGTTCGTGATGATCGCAAGATCCTTTCGGTGAAGGGAGTCGATCTCTCACTTCATAAAGGTGAAATCCTAGGTATCGCAGGCGTAGAAGGAAACGGTCAGCGCGAATTTGTTGAAGCGATATGCGGAATGCGCCATCGTGAAGCCGGTGAAGTAATAATCAATGGCGTCGCCACTAAAGATATGCACCCACATAGCGCCCACGAAGCAGGTATTTCACACATTCCAGAAGATCGCGAAAAACACGGATTGGTTTCGAGTTACAGTATCGCCGATAACTTAATTCTCAATCAATTTGATCAAGAACCATTTGCCAAAGGTTGGATTCGCAACCTAGGTGAGATATCTAAGAATGCAATTTCTATGGTCGAAAAGTTTGATATCCGAACTCCATCTGCTTTCAATACTGCTGGCTCACTTTCCGGCGGAAATAAGCAGAAGGTGGTAGTTGCGCGCGAACTAAGTGAAGATCTTCCAGTTCTGATCGCAGCGCAACCAACTCGCGGTGTCGATGTCGGCTCCATTGAATTTATCCATAACCAACTGCTTTCCGCGCGCGATAAAGGTGCGGCGGTTCTCTTGGTTTCGGCTGAATTAGATGAAATTCTCTCGCTCTCAGATCGCATCGCAGTTATGTCGGGCGGCAAAATTGTTGCAATTGTGGATTCCAAAGGCGCTGATCGCAATTACATTGGCCGCCTAATGGCCGGTCTCGACAAGTAAGGGTCTTATATGAAAATCGGCATCATTGCGGGTACCGGTTTTTATAACCTACCGGCGCTGGCTGGATCTACTCCTAAGGCCGTTGATACCGTTTATGGAAAAGCTTTAATTACATCTGGGAAATGGCACGGCGCAGAAATTGCATTTCTTACTCGCCACGGTGTTGATCACAGCGTTCCACCGAGCGCGGTAAATTACCGTGCAAATATCACAGCGCTAAAGAGTGCTGGTGTGGATTTTGTGATCGCCGTAAACGTGGTTGGCGGAATAGATCCAAAGTTGCCAGCGGGTTCTCTGCAACTACTTGATGATTTTGTAGATTTCACACACGGTCGCGCAGATACTTTCTTTGACGGAGTACAGCCTGGCGGTGTGCAACATATCGATATGTCTGATCTCTACGATGCTGAAGTAAAAGCTGCGATGGCTAAATCAGCAAAGGATGCTGGTATCACTTTAAATACCGGTGGAATTTACGCTGGCTTTAATGGTCCGCGCTTTGAAACACCAGCAGAAATTCGTATGGCCGCACTTGCTGGTGCAACAGTTGTTGGAATGACTGGCGTGCCAGAAGTTTCACTCGCCAAAGAGGCCGGGCTGCGTTATGCAGCGATCGCACTCGTTGTTAATCCCGCGGCCGGAATTAGTGATGCACCAATCACAATGGAAGATATCAATGCCGCCCTGAAAGCGGCGAGCGAAAAGGTAATCACCATCATTGATGGAACCATCAAGGCTTTTGCCTAATGCTTGATTTGCTAATAAAGAACGCGCGTTATGCCGTTACTTCAAATGCAAAAGATGAGATTCTTGAAGGCGTTTCCATCGGAATTACAGATGGCAAAATTGCATATATCGGCAGCGATTCACCTGAAGCTAAAGTTATTTATGATGCAACAGATAAATTGGTTTCCCCAGGGCTGATAAATAGCCACACTCATCTTGGTATGTCTTTATTGCGGGGCTGGGCCGAAGGCGTAAACCTGCAAGGTTTTCTAGAACGCGTTTGGGCTGCAGAAGGCGCGATAATGGATGAAGCAACTTGTGAATTAGGTACCGAACTTGGCGCACTGGAAGCCTTACTTTCTGGCACAACCACAACAATGGATATGTATTTAAATCCCGTTGCTACCCATCGCGGCGCAGTTCGCGTTGGTCTGCGCCATATCGCTGGGCCAATCTTCTTTGACTTCCCAGGTTTAGATGGCCTGCAATGGAATCAGAGAATTGAACGAGCACACCAGTGGCCGGCAGAACTTGCCAAAATTGGCGGACCGTACATTCCAACGTACTTTATGCCGCATTCAACCTATACAGATTCGCCAGAGAATTTGACCGAGGTTGCAGCGATCGCCAAAGAACTCGGTGCGCGCATTCACTTACACGTATCTGAAACCGAAGCTGAAAATGTCGATGTGCAATCTCGTTACGGCAAATCCCCCACTGAAGTCTGTCGCGATGCTGGCATCTTAGATGTGCCAACAATTTTTGGACATGGTGTTCACTTATCTGATTCTGATATGAAGATTGCAGCAAGCAAAGGGTCTTCCGTCGGCCATTGCCCCGGAAGTAATTTAAAGCTTGGTTCAGGGTTAGCGCGCTTTAACGATATGCGTAAAGCTGGCATCACCGTGGGTCTTGGTACAGATTCTTGTTCTTCATCTAATGACTTGGATATGTTCTCGGTAATGCGGATGGCAGCCCACGTTGTTGCCCTTCGCCAATCCCCCGCCGATGTTGATTTAACTTCCATAGTGCGCGCGGCAACAATTGAGGCAGCCAAGGCTGTTGGACTCGGAGATCGCGTCGGCAGTATCGAGATCGGCAAAGAAGCAGATTTGATTGCCCTTGACTTACACGCTGCACATTTAACTCCAGTTCACGATGTAAATGCTTTGCTGGTTTTTGCAGCCGGTCGCGGTGATGTCACAGATGTTTGGGTGGCTGGCGATCAAGTCGTTGCAAAGCGCGCCAGCACCAAGATTGATTTAACTGATTTGATTAACCGAGTAAACCTGCGGATAAAAGCGCTGGAACCTCTCAAATGAGCCTCACCGGCAAGAGCATTTTAATTACTGGCGCATCTGGTTTTATTGGTCAGGCTTACGTTGCGCGATTTCTGCAACTTGGTGCAACAGTTTGCGCTCAAGTAAATACTGGAGAAATCCCTGCACACCTTAATTTGACTGTCATCGCCACTGATTTATCGGTTGCCAAATCTGGAAATTCACTGGTGCAGGAAGCCCTTGCCCGTACAGGAAAGTTAGATTTTGTAATCAATAACGCTGCCAATCAAGGAGTGCTGGATCCAGCACATGCCACGCGCGCTGAAATTGAACTGGTGATGCGCATTAATGTTGAAGCACCAAAAGAAATTATCGATGAATCCGCCAAATCTGGTGTGAGCGTTGTCTTAAATATTTCATCAGTTGAAGCGTTAAATCCCCGTCCCGGGCACGAAATATATGGCGCCAGTAAAGCAGCGTTAGATGTCTTAACTCGTTCGGCATCTCGCTCACATGCGCCAATGCGAGTCCTTGGTCTGCGCCTTGGATTGATTGGTCGTCCTGGAATTGATCAGGCTTGGCCTGAAGGTGTCGCTGCTTGGAAAGCGGCTACACCGCTTGGGCGTTATGCAAGTGCGGAAGAAGTTGTTGGTGTTACTGAATTTTTATTATCAGATGCCAATGCTTGGGCCACCGGAGGTACTTATGACTTCGATGGTGGCCTCGGCGCAAATTCTTGGTAGAAAAGGAAAAGAAAAGAGGCCAGTCACCTGGCCTCTCTCCCCATCCCTCGACTAAAGATTACTTGTAGACGTCAGCCCAGTTCGCAATCTTTAAGATGTACCACTGTCCGCCTTCAACAGCTTTTGCCAAAGTGGCATCTGCTGGATCTAGGTCAGGACGAGCCTTTGCAGGAGTTGCGTGAATCTGAGCTACAAACATGTAGTAGCTATTGGTGTCAGATTTAGATGTACGCAATTCACTTGTTACATCAATGATTCCGGAAGATTCTTCATCTTGAGTGATGAATGAAGCGCCAGTTGATGTGAAGTACTCTGCTTTGAATTGTGCAATCGTTCCAACCTTGCCATCGCTGATGCGATAAGAAACGATACGCGCAAGGTGAGCATTGTTACCTGGATCTTCTTGGATCAAGACGTTTCCGAATGAATCCACTGAGATGTTATCTGGCTTAGCCATGTAAATGCTTTCAGATCCATCAAGTAGCAATTCAAGAGTTGCACCACCCAAAGGCTTTGAAACATCGTTGAAGCGAATGCGCCAGAGCGCTCCACCATCACGGGTTACCGTAGGAGTTGCTGGATTTGGCGCTGTTGCTACTGCATCTTTATTTGATTCAGTAGTTACGAAGTAGTAATCATTTGGCTTCTTTGGATCAAAATGACCATCTTCGACGCGAGCAAATTCAATTCCCTTTGCAGCAGCTTCAATGTTCTGATCTTTACCATTTACCTTGGTATTAACTTCAGCAAATGTAATCGAGAAAGGCTTGTTCTTGCCGTACTTTGAGCGAATCTCGTTATCGTTTGCAACTGCTGCATCTGCAGCTGCTGCTACGACGTATGACTTACCGTTGGTAAAACCAGCCTTGTCATACCAAGTACCAGTCTTTGTCTTTGTTCCGACATACATCCATTGTTGGCTATCTGTAGCAGAACCATCTTCATTGACCATAAGTGCCGTTGTCTTGCCCTTATTCGGTACAGGAATTACATTCTCCCAAGCGGATAGTCCAAGGGCTGGAAGCTGCACGAGTTGACCATTTGTTAGGTTTGTAGCAAATGCACGTGATTCATCTCCGCCTTCTTCTCCGGCAAGAAATACTGCATCGTTAACTCCAAAACCGGATTTCTTGTCAAAGAATGATCCTGCTGGAGCGAGAGCTCCTGAACAGAAGCGATTTAGTAGGTAAGAGTGTTGAAGGGTTCCGTATGAATCCTTGACCGCAGCACCTGCTGGAGCACCTGGGTTTTGACCGTACTTACCGGTTGCGTAGTCATACCAAACTACATCTTTAAATAGGTCAACTGCCTTTGTGACCTTCTGTGTTTTTAGGTCATAGGTCATTTCGCTCAGGAATGAACCAGAAACGAGACCACCGGCTGTTGTGCGACCGGCTGCAACAGCGTTAGTTGCACTCCATTCGTGGTTGGTAATAATACGTAGTGAATTACCGTTCTTAAGTACACCTAGTCCATCTGGAATTCCAGGAACGAGGTATGAACCAACCATGTCACCAGCTGAGGCAAATGGCGTAAGAGTTGCAGAAGTTGCAACTGCTTCTACATAAACTGGCGCTGCCGCATTTGCAGGAGCTGCCGAGATTGCTAAAAACGCAGTAGCGGTAATTACCGCGATTCCACGCTTGACTTGAATCAATTTCACTTAATTCTCCTATTTGATTTGTGGGAAGTTCTGGGTTCGAACGAGCAGATCTAATCTTTTAATTATGAATAGATGGTTTTAATAAAGGAGATAGCGCGTGAATGGGTTCTTATGATTCTATGGATTTCGCGGAAATAACTTGCATCCAGAATGAACAGAGCGCTTACAGGAGATTAAAATCCATAAGCGCTCTGATGCATTGGTAGCCCCGAAGGGATTCGAACCCTCGTAGCTGACTTGAGAAGCCAGAGTCCTAGGCCGCTAGACGACGGGGCCCTAGTACATTTTTAAATCTTT
>Ga0209442_1000136_pt1 | contig 42916 bp, 40 predicted proteins | sample LauGreSBDMM110DD_2_FD_187565 | JGI IMG/M metagenome (GOLD analysis project Ga0209442, IMG submission 187565) | Freshwater lake microbial communities from Lake Michigan, USA - Sp13.BD.MM110.DD (SPAdes) (version 2) | ecosystem: Environmental > Aquatic > Freshwater > Lake | place: Lake Michigan...
TTGCTCGATTTTCAGTTCCCTTGGCAGATGCCGCTCATTTTGAGAGCCAATTGGCCGTATCACTTGATGCTTTTTCGGCATGTGCTGGTTTTGTTGATGGTGAATTTGGCCAGAATCTAGATGATCTAACTCTGTGGTCACTTGTGACCCGTTGGGAAAATGTGGGTTCCTATCGCCGAGCTTTGAGCAATAACAATGTAAAGATGAATGCGATTCCAACTTTGGCGCTGGCAATTGATGAGCCTGGTGCATATGAACGGCCGTACTCAGAGTAAAATTCTCCTACGGAAGTAACACTTGTTGCTTAACCGCCGACAGCCAGCCGGATGGAGAATTAAATGGCAACGGATCGTTTAGAAAATATTGTTGGACTTGCAAAGCGTCGTGGATTTGTTTATCCATCCTCTGAAATTTATGGAGGCCTTCGCGCATCATGGGACTACGGCCCACTAGGTGTGGAGCTAAAAAATAATGTTAAGCGCCAGTGGTGGAAGTCCATGGTTATGGGCCGAGAAGATGTTGTCGGTTTGGATTCATGTGTAATTTTGGCAAAAGAAGTATGGGAAGCATCTGGACACGTTGCAACATTTAGTGATCCATTAACAGAGTGCACCGCCTGTAATAAACGCTATCGCGCAGATCATCTTGAAGAAGCCTATGAAGCAAAGCACAAAAAGAAACCAGCATCCTTAGCCGAAGTCAACTGTCCTGCTTGCGGAAACAAAGGTCAGTTCACAACTCCTAAGCAGTTCAGTGGTTTGCTCAAGACTTTTCTTGGACCAGTTGAGGATGAATCAGGACTTGCCTACTTGCGTCCAGAAACAGCGCAGGGAATCTTCATTAACTTTGATCAGGTAATGACAACATCACGCAAGAAGCCACCTTTTGGAATTGGCCAAATAGGAAAATCTTTCCGTAATGAAATTACTCCAGGAAACTTTATTTTCCGTACACGCGAATTTGAGCAGATGGAGATGGAGTTTTTTGTAGTCCCAGGAAGTGATGAAGAGTGGCACCAATATTGGATTGACACTCGAATGGCTTGGTATGTTGATTTAGGAATTAATCCTGAGCGCCTGCGCATTTATGATCATCCAAAAGAAAAGCTGTCACACTACTCAAAGCGCACGGCAGATATTGAATACAAGTTTGAATTTGCAGGAACTGAATGGGGCGAGCTTGAGGGTATTGCCAACCGTACTGATTTTGATTTAAAGGCCCACTCTGCAGCCTCTGGAAAAGATCTTTCCTACTTTGATCAAGAAAAGGGCGAGCGTTGGACACCCTTTGTTATCGAACCTGCAGCCGGCGTTGATCGATGCACACTAACTTTCTTGATGGATGCATTCACAGAAGATGAAGCACCCAATAGCAAAGGCGAAATGGAAAAGCGCGCAGTTTTAAAACTTGATTACCGTTTATCACCAATCAAAGTAGCTGTATTGCCACTTTCTAGAAACGCTGATCTGTCGCCAAAGGCCAGAGATTTAGCAGATCAACTTCGTAAAAACTGGAACATTGATTTTGATGATGCTGGTGCAATTGGCCGTCGTTATCGCCGCCAAGATGAAATTGGAACTCCATACTGCATAACAATTGACTTCGAAACACTAGAAGACAATGCAGTAACAATTCGCGACCGCGACACTATGGCACAAGAGCGTGTAGCTCTTGATCAAGTACAAGCGTGGCTTGCACCGCGTTTAATCGGTTGCTAAAACCTCTTCTGCTCCCACTAGCAACCGGTGATCATTTCATTGATCCGCCAGTTGTTCTTGCCCCCATGGCTGGAATAACCAATGCACCCTTTAGAACTCTATGTAGAGAACAAGGCGCAGGTCTTTTTGTTTCAGAAATGGTTACAGCAAGGGCGTTGATTGAAAGGCGGCCAGAAACTTTGCGGATGATTGTTCCTGGCAAAGGCGAGTGGCCACGTTCTGTCCAGCTCTATAGCGTTGATCCAACAACAATGCGAGCAGCAGTAACGATGCTTGGCAAAGAAAACTTGGCTGATCACATCGATATGAACTTTGGTTGCCCTGTTCCGAAAGTTACTCGCAAAGGTGGGGGAGCAGCGCTGCCTTTTAAACGCAAACTCTTTAGCAATATTGTTCAAGCAGCAGTAGAGGCAGCAAAACCATTTGGCATTCCTGTCACGGTAAAGATGCGCATTGGTATTGATAGTGATCATGAAACATATTTAGAGGCAGCAAAATCTGCCGCCGATCTTGGCGTTGCATGGGTTGCACTTCATGCCAGAACTGCGGCACAAATGTATGAAGGCAAAGCAGATTGGTCTGCGATTACTCGATTAGTTGATCATTTAAAACCAACTGGGGTTCCTGTTTTAGGCAATGGAGATATCTGGTCTGGCTCTGATGCCGTTGCAATGATTGAACAAACAGGTTGTGCCGGTGTTGTTGTTGGTCGGGGATGCCTGGGCAGACCTTGGTTATTTACAGATTTAGTTGCAGCCCTTAAGGGAGAAGATAAACAGATCACTCCAACTTTGCATGAAGTTCGAGAAGTGATGTTTCGCCATGCACAGTTAATTGTTGAGTACTTAGAATCAGAGGATCGCGGAATGCGCGATATTCGAAAGCACATGGCCTGGTACCTAAAGGGCTTTAGAGTGCCGCGAGAAATTCGCCATGATTTAGGGATGGTTTCATCGCTGCAAGAGATGCGCAATCTACTTGATCAATTAGAACAACAACCGTATCCAACAGAGATTGGCGAAAAACCGCGGGGTCGAACAAGTCATGGCCGTGCACCTACGTTGCCAGATGGTTGGCTTAATGATCCAGATGAACTAGTTCACGTAGAACTAGAGGATGCATTTTCAGGGGGATAGATGTTTCTCTTTAGATGGATTCGGCGAACTATTACAATCATTATAATTCTGGCATTAGTTGGCCCTACTTATGCAATTGCGCAAGTCTGGAGAGCTGCTAATAATCCAATTGTTCGACAAGCCGATGTCATTGTTGTTTTAGGTGCAGCCCAGCTAGATGGAAAACCAGGAGAAGCGTTAGAGGCTCGTCTTAAAGAGGCAAAACGGATTTTTGATTTAGGTTATGCACCACAAATTATTACTGTTGGTGGAGGCGCTCCTGGTGATCGCACAACCGAAGGAGCATCTGGAAAGTATTGGTTGCGAATGAACGGTATATTGGCTAACAAGATAACTGCAATCGAAGTTGGTCGAGACACATTGCAAAGTACCGAGGCATATACCAAGATTATGAAAAAACGATTTGTAAGTGATGCAATTATTGTTACTGATCCATATCACTGCAAGAGAGCCATGACGATGGCAAATGATCAAGGTGTTGTAAGTACATGTTCGCCTGTGCAGACTGGTCCCAATACTTTAAGTCAAAGTGGCTATAAGTATTTGATCCGCGAAGCAGCTGCTTATCTTGCATATATAACTGTGGGTCGTCGAGGAATTAATGTAAGTGATCGCTTACCCGAAGCAGATATTCTTACTAAGGTGCTTCCATGACCTATAGCAGTTTTGATCAAGAGAGATTCTTGGACGAGCCAGCAAAGCGAGCAGGCCGCACCGAATTCATGCGCGATAGAGCACGAGTTATCCACTCGGCAGCTCTTCGACGATTGGCTGCAAAAACTCAAGTAGCTGTTCCTTGGGAAAATGATTTTCAACGAACCCGATTGTCACATTCACTTGAATGCGCACAGATCGGACGAGAACTTGGTGAATCACTTGGAGCTGATCCAGATTTACAAGACACTGCTTGTTTGTCACATGATTTAGGACATCCACCTTTTGGGCACAATGGTGAAGAAGCGCTAGCTGCGATCGCAGAAGATTTCGGTGGCTTTGAAGGAAATGCTCAAAGCTTTCGTTTACTAGTTCGCCTTGAAGCCAAAACAGTTGATTCAACTGGCAAAAGTATTGGGCTCAACTTAACGAGAGCATCTCTAGATGGTGCAACAAAGTACCCATGGCCACGAAGTGAAAACTCCCGCAAATTTGGAGTCTATGACGATGATGTTGCAGTCTTTAATTGGATGCGCGAGGGCACACCTGCTGGCAAAAAATGTATAGAAGCTCAAATCATGGATTGGTCTGATGATTGTGCATACTCGGTTCATGATCTAGAAGATGCAATCTTTGTAGGACAAGTCTCAGTAAAAAGCTTTGAAAAAGATTTTGAAGATTTGTATGCAGTTATGACGCGCGATTATAAAAGTGATGCAACGCAGCAAGAAGCGCTAGATGCACACAAACGCCTTTCACAGCTTTCTGCCTGGCCTAATTATTATGATGGAAGCCACCGAAGTCTTGCTCGACTCAAAGACTCTACAAGTCAGTTGATTGGTCGTTTTGTTCTAGCTGCTGAAGTTGAAACTCGAAGAGTCCATGGCGATGGAGATCTCTCGCGCTATGGGGCAAACCTTGAGATTCCACGTGATCAGAAAGTAGAAGTTGATTTTCTCAAGTCGATTGCAGGACACTATTTAATTAACGCTGCACATTCACAAGATCGCTATGCAAAACAACAAGTCATCATTGGTGAATTAGTTGAGATGCTATTGAAATATCCACATGAGCTTGACTCGTTTTTCAAGAAACCCTGGGATGAGGCAAGTGATGATTTAGCCAAAATGCGCGTGGTAATTGATCAGGTAGCAGCCCTTACCGACCCGGGAGCCTATGCCTTGCATGCACGTTTGATTGCCAATCGGTAGAGTTTGATTATGAGTGGTCGCATTCGAGAAGATGATGTTGCATACATCCGCGACCGTGCACCGATCGATGAAGTTGTTGCAGATTATGTTCAGTTAAAAAGTGCCGGTGGGGGACAAAAGAAAGGACTTTGTCCTTTCCATGATGAGAAGTCACCGTCATTTCATGTCACACCAAGCAAAGGTTATTTTCACTGCTTTGGTTGCCAAACTGGTGGCGATGTCATTGCATTTTTAATGAAGATTGATCACTTAACTTTTACAGAGACTATTGAACGCCTTGCTGATCGAATTGGTTACACCTTACGTTATGACGAAGGTTCATCTGGCCCAGTAGTTACATCAGGTGCACGCAGTCGATTAATTAGTGCAAATGGTGAGGCAGCAAAATTTTATCAAGAACAACTCAACACATCACTGGGGGCAGCACACGGCCGTGAGCTTTTAACTAAGCGTGGCTTTGATAAGGCAGCGTGTGATCAATTTGGAGTGGGATATGCACCCGATGAATGGGATGGACTGACCAAACATCTTCGAGCACTTGGATTCACGATTGATGAACTTGAATTAGCTGGGTTATCTAAAATGGGTCAACGAGGTCCTATCGATCGTTTTCGCAATCGACTGACGTGGCCGATCCACGATATCTCAGGTGATGTCGTTGGTTTTGGAGCAAGAAAGCTTGCTAGTGATGAAGAAGATCAAGGTCCTAAGTATTTAAACACACCTGAAACTCCTATCTATAAGAAGAGCCAGGTTCTGTATGGTTTGGATGTTGCAAAGAAAGAGATCGCAAAAAAGCGCCAGGCTGTAATTGTTGAGGGATATACCGATGTTATGGCCGCTCATTTGGCAGGGATAACAACTGCGGTTGCAACCTGTGGAACGGCTTTTGGCGCCGACCATATTCGAATTTTGCGCAGACTACTTATGGATGACGATGCTTTTCGCGGTGAAGTCATCTTCACATTTGATGGCGATGCAGCTGGGCAAAAGGCTGCTCTTCGTGCCTTTAGTGAAGATCAAAAGTTTGTTACTCAAACTTTTGTCGCCGTTGAACCTGATGGCTTAGATCCATGTGAGCTTCGACAAGAAAAAGGTGACGCCGCACTTCGTGACTTAATTGCACGTCGTGTTCCACTCTTTGAGTTTGCAATTCGCGCAGAACTTGCCCACCACAAACTGGATTCGGCGGAGGGTCGAGTCAACGCACTTAACGCTGCAGCCCCTCTTGTTGCACAAATTAGAGATAAGTCACTTCGTCCTGAATACACGAGATTACTTGCAGGATGGCTAGGCGTAGAAGTTGAGATTGTTACAAGAGCAGTTGCTCAAGGATCCAAGTCGGCCCCACGCAATCAAGGGGTACAGGTTGAGCAAAGTAATGAAGAGAGTGCAACGGAGCAAGAAAAATTTAGACCAGATCCAAATGAGGCGAGATTATTTCTTGAACGCGAAGTGTTAAAGGCACGTTTGCAAGAGGCGAGTTTATTCATCGATGGTTTATGGAGTTCAATTGAACCAGGAGCATTCACCCACCCTTCATACATGGCACTTCAAAAAGAGATTTCTACCCAAGAAAAACTCACTCCAGATGTGATTACAGATGAAAATCTCAGGGCCTTGTTCACTGAATTAAACGTTGAACCAATTCGATCTGACGGTAAACCCACACATCTTTATGTTGCGAGCATTGTTGCGCGCTTACGCGAAGTTGCAATTTCGCGTTCTATCGCAGAGTTGAAGTCATCACTTCAGAGACTCAATCCTGTTGAAAATGAGATTGAATACAACGCAGCTTTTGCCCAATTAGTGGCGCTAGAAAGCGCCCGCAGATCCCTGCATGATTTGGCGTTGGGTAGCCTCTAATCAACTTTTAAGGTAGCCGTTAGTTTGAGTCACTACGCTTCGGTGCGATAGAGTTAGCGCTCACGCCCTTAATCCCTGATAGCTCAACGGCAGAGCAGTCGACTGTTAATCGACAGGTTCTTGGTTCGAATCCAAGTCAGGGAGCATGATGCTAAATCGCAGATCGGCATTGCGGCTGGCAATAGCCAGCACAAGTGCAGCCATATTTGGCTCTGGCACCTTTGCCAATGCAGCTAGTAAGAACATCGTTAAATTATCAAAAGTAAAAGTAGGCGGCTCACATACATTTCAGCTAGCAAATGGTGCACCCGCGATGTTATTTCGCACGAAGGCTGGAGTATTTGCCTATCAAACTATTTGTACACATCAAGGTGGCGATGTGAAATATCTAGCGGCCGGCAAACTATTGGTGTGCGATCTTCATAAAGCAAGTTTTGACCCTTTCGCATCAGGCAAAGTAGTAAAAGGTCCAGATGGATCTTCGGCCTCAACTATTTCACCGTTGCCTACTGTCAAAGTTAAGGTATCGGGCGCCTGGATTGCGTTGAGCTAAAGCAAATATTGATCTAATTAGTAATTGTCTATAGGTTGGCTATAAGTTGATTTTAATGTTTCTCTCAGGTTTGAATGCAATTGTGTCAATTATTCAAAGAAGATATTAGAAAGCAGGCTACACAGTGAAGGTTCCCACCAAGGTTATTGCAGCGTTTCTTTTAGGTGCAGGCATTGTTGGAGGCGTCGCAACTGCTGCAACAACACAACCACTGGGTGTCAAAGTGTGCGTGGATAAAAAAACCCAAGCAATTTTTCTAGCAGGCTCATCTGGTTGTTCAACAGCTCGTACACCTTTGACGCTGGGTGCACCGACTATTGACGTAAAGAGCATTGCAGCTCTCGTTACTCCTTCGGTGGTTACAATCAAAGTAACATCATCTTTAGGTTCCGGCACAGGTAGTGGCTCGGTTTATAAATCAGATAGCAATGTTTCATACATAATCACTAATAACCACGTTATTGAAAATGCAGTTACTACAGGCACAATCTCAGTGGAACTTTTAAACGGGAACTCCCTGGTTGCTCAAATAGTTGGAAGAGATTCCACCTATGACCTAGCCGTGTTGAAAGTTAATCGTGGAAATCTTCCAACCGTTACCGTTGGAGACTCATCAAAAATTAGTGTTGGTGATCCAGTAGTTGCCATTGGTTCCCCTTTGGGATTGGCAAGCACAGTCACCAGTGGAATTGTTTCAGCCCTAAATAGGCCCGTTACAACTGGAACATCTGGAGCAGAATCTTTTGTTAATGCAATTCAAACCGATGCTGCAATTAATCCTGGTAACTCAGGTGGTGCGCTTTTGGATTCATTGGGCAGAATCATTGGTGTTAACTCAGCCATTGCAACACTTTCTTCAGGTGCAGTGAGTGGAAACATAGGAGTTGGTTTTTCAATTCCTATTAATGAGGCCAAGCGAGTAATCGATGAGTTGATCGCAACAGGTAAATCAACCAGACCATTCTTAGGGGTGGAGTTTGATACAACATTTACCGGAACTGGAGCAAAGATCCTGCGCCTTACATCAGGAGAAGCTGCAGAAAAAGCAGGAATATCAGTGGGCTCGATCATTACGAGCATTGGTGGGTTAAGAATTGCAGACACGACTGCTGCAGTTGTTCGAATTCGCTCTTATGCACCAGGTAGCACTGTGAGCATTGTTGTTGATCTACCCAACGGCACTGATAAAACTTTCACAGTAACTTTAGGAAGCACGCCTTCGCGGTAATAAGAAAGTTATAAAACTACTGAGCGAAGCTGTTCAGCAGATTGTTCAGGGCGTAGGTCCATGATGAATGCGCCCATCGCTGACTCTGAACCTGAAAGATATTTTAATTTACCTGGCGCTCTGCGAACGCTGGTGATCTGCCAATGCAAGCGCAGTAGGTCGCGCCCATGGCGCACTGGTGCCTGATGCCATGCTGCGATGTAGGCCATATTAATTCCAAAAACACCATCTAAACGTTTTGTAACTTCAAGTGCGATTTCAGGAAAAATTGCCCGATCTGCCTCGGTTAACTGAGTTAAATCTGCAACAGGATTTAATGGAGCAACATGAATCTCAAATGAGTATCTGGAGGCATATGGAACAAATGCAATCCATCGATCATTTTTGGCGATGATTCGATCTTTCTCCAAAATTTCGCGGGCAATAATCTCATCAAAGAGAACCTTGCCGGTCTGCTCTTTATATTTGCTTGCAACGGCTAACATTTTTTCAACTTTAGGTGGAACGTATGAATATGCATAGATTTGACCATGTGGATGGCTCAAAGTCACACCCACTTCTTCGCCTCTGTTTTCAAAAGCCGCAATATGTTCTATGAAACTCTCTTTTGAAAGTTCCGCCGTCCTATCGATCCATGCTTCCAAAAGAGTGCGAACGCGATCTACCGACAGATCCTTAAATGAATCAGTGTGGCTTGAGGTAAAGCAGATTACTTCACACTTTCCAGCTGCTGTTCCTAAATCAGTATCAGGGCCCACAATGTCGGGTAACGCCCAATCACCTTTTGGTGAGCGAAGAGACGGGGAACGGTTATCAAAAATTACTACTTCAAAATCTTGTTCAGGGATTTCTGTGAGCAGCTCTGACGTTGAAGGACAGAGAGGGCACAATTCTTTTGGTGGTAAAAAAACTCGACCTTGTCGATGGGCGGCCATGACAACCCATTCATTAACTAAAGGATCAAGACGAAGTTCACCAATCTCTGGCTGGTTTTCAGGCTCACGTTTATCAAGTGAAATTCGATCTTGTGAATTAGTGTCGTAGTAGCGAATAGTTCGACCATCGGCTAATTTTCGGTCACTTCTGACCACACCACCGGTTAGCTTTTTCTGAGCGACCATAATGCGAGCACTCTACCTTTTTATTGTGTACTCAGCCCTACCTCAACTGCTAATTTTTAATCTGCCCCTTGCACCCATCGGTTACTGGCTTCTTGGTAGGTGTGGGTGTGGGAGTTGGTGTGGGAGTTGGCTCCGGGCCTTGGGCAACTACAAAATTTACTGGCACAGATGAGTCGGCGTGGGTACCAGAGACATCCTCATATAAAAGTTTGCCTGAATAATTACCCGCGGGCACTTCTTTAACCGTCAGTGTCCAAACACCACTCGTTTCTCTAATTAGTCTTTGCGTTGGTACCGGTGATGGTTTAGTTGCTGCATCAAATACCAGCTTTACACTTCCCGTTACTACAGGTAATGAAGTTGGCCTGGTGACATTAACTTTAAAACTGACAGCTTTATTGGACGTAGTTGCTATTTGGGATGTTAGTAACATGCTTGAGGGCTCTTGCTTGGGCATCAAATCATCGAGTGTAGGAATCCAGATCCCTTTGATGAGTTCTAGAAATGATTTTTGAGTGCCACGGAAAACATTTAAATCAAGACGGTTTCCAGGCACTCCGTATTTTGGTGCTATTCCACAGGATGAATACTGCCAAACAGTCCACTGAGAGTCACAGTTTTTGCTTGTCCATGAATGTACATAACACCCACCTTCTTTAACTCCAGGTTGGTTGCCTGGCGTAGCAGGATCAATCCCATACTGGGCCAACCACAATGGGTATTGCGCTAACTCTTTTGTTCGATTCATCGAACCTTCTAAAAAGCTGGCATATGAATACAAAATAGGCGTCTTACCTGTTTTTTCTTTTAACGAAGCCAAGAAGGTCGTTGCCCATAAAGTCACAGCTGTCCGTGTTGCATTCTTAGTACACGTTCCAGATGAGGAGTAACGAACACATTTGTTTTCAAGGTCTAAGGCATATGGCAGATCCTTTTCTCCATATCCTCCTAATGATGCTAAGCGCCAGACAACTTTTTGAGCTTGGGTAAGGGCATCCTTTTTAATCTCTTCCTCATCTGTTACATCTGGAAGATATGCATAATGATAAAAGCCTGTGTAAATACCGGCTGCCTGCGCGGCATTGTGATCCATTGCGGCATATTTCAGTGAGAGTGCATCACCTTTTTCAGTTGTGTCAGAGGCTTTAATAAACACAAACCGAAGACCATTTTCATACATTTTTACGAAGTCAATCGTTGCATCATTTGGATGCTGCCATCTGCTTATATCTGCTCCATGTATTCGCCCACCAGGGCCGACTAAATCAATAAACAACTCTGGATCAGATACACCTAATTCATCCTTTTTTTCGAGAGCAACTGTTCGTATCGGTGAAAAGACAGATCTCTTGTTGACGATAGTTACAGCGCGATAGCGCACCTTTGTCTCAAAGGAAGTAGCAGGTGTCACAACCTTCCATGTTCCGGCCTTAGTTACTTTTGTGGAAAGTTTCGTGGGGTTCCATGCTCCATTTTTATCAATTTCTATAGAGACGGTTGCGCCAGATTTATTGGGTTTTAAGCTCCCATAGAGAGTCACCCGAGATTCAGTTGCATTGGGAGTTTGCTTGACTGTCATGGAAAGCACTGAAGCAGCTGCAAATGAGGCAGGTGCAATACACACGCTTAAGAGAAGTGAAGAAGCGACAAGGAGGGATTTAAACTTCATTTTTCAATTAACTCCACTTTGATACCTAGTACGTCCTCAATGACAGAGACCAAATCAGACTTTAAATTAGGACGTGTCTGCTGGAACTCATGTGATGTTGCAAATTTGAGACTATCTGAAAAATCCAATGTGAGGACACCATTGTCAAAGGAGCTTAATCGGGCATCAAAATATGCCAACCAAGCGATTCGATTCTTAGCCTCAAGTGCATCAAGTACTTGATTCCATTGAGAACGAATTTGTGAAAGCTCCATAGCCCCCAACATTACAGGAGCAAATGTAATGACATGTTGTGCTAGTGGCGGGGCGCGCCAATCCATCTGAAGTATTCACGAACTAGTTGCACACGCATATTCTTTGTTCTATCTGGCTGCACATTTAAAACTTGTGAGATTCTAGAGACAATCTGCTCCACAGCCTTTTCACTGACAAATCGAATGCGCCCTATCTCAGCATTTGTTAAGCCATCTGCAAGCAAACGAAGTGTTTCAATTTGAATATTCGTCAATTTTGACATCATGGATTCTGAAACCTTCCCGCTGAGTGCGAGGTTTCCATTGATCCAGATAGGTGGTGCCTCTTTGACCACCAACCGTGATTGGGTCAACACATCGCAAAGAGCGGCGATGGTGGTGATGGAGTTTTTGAGTACAACCATAGAACTCTCGGGTAACTCTGAATGAACCTCACCGAGTAATCGCAAGTCTGCACATGGAACCAGAATTACGATTCCAATTGCAGGATCTTCAAGACGCAGATCGCGAGCTATAGCAATTGAATGCTCATCAGAATAATGCATATCTATCAGGAGAATGTTGGGGTGAAGTGTTCTTTGAACTGCGATTGCACTAGATCCTTTGGAAACTTCACCGACGATATTTACCCCGTGCAATTTAAGGGCAGAAGCGATACTGGATAATTCAAAAGAATCATCCATAACTATTAAAACTCGATCGCTCATATAGTGACGTTACGCCCAGTGAGAAGGTTCAGCGAGGTGAATACCTCTAAAGTGTGGGGGGTACCACTCAATCAAAAGCAGGCGTTGCTCTGATACCAATGAACCTAAATCCGATTCAATTGAATTTTTAGTGGGGCGGGTCGGGCTCGAACCGACGACGACAGAATTATGAGTTCTGGGCTCTAACCAACTGAGCTACCGCCCCTTTAGGTGCAGACTCTACAAGTTATGCAGAGTGGAGACCGGCATCATTTCATGAATTAGATCTTGGTATTCCGAAATAAATTGTTCGTCATATTAAATGGCCTGACACATTGCTTTCCAATTATTGGGGGCGTAGCGGTCAATAGAAATTAATGGAGCGATTAAGACGCATAACAGTGGCCACGACTTGAGCGGGGCTGAGTGGAGTTTTAACTCCGAATCAAGGGATTCACGAGCATTTAATCGGTAGCCGACCTTATTTGAAGAGCTTTTTATCCAGATCTCGACCTCGGTCTAGCCTTTTTGAGCGTAAAAGGCCGATAATCGCGAGTGAAGAAAGATTGCCTAAACCCCTATCCCTGGCCCTAATGAGCATGGTTAAGTACCGCCATGGATTTTTTATATCGTTCCAAAAATGGGGGGGGTGCAGTGACCTATGGGCAATGAAGTAACCCTCCAAGACATCGCCTCTAACTTGGGAGTTTCAAAATCAACAGTTTCTTTGGTGATGCAAGGAAGTCCATTAGTTGCAGATGCAACTCGTAAGAAGGTGCAAGAGTCTGCTCAACAACTCGGCTATGTCTATAACAGAGCAGCAGCTAGCCTGCGCAGTCGACAAACTGGAAATTTAGGCTTAATCGTTAGCAGCGTCAGCAATCCTTTCTTCGCTGAGTTAACAAATGGTGTTGAACAGTTCCTTGGCGTAGAAGGAAAAACAGTTCTTCTTGGACAGCATTCAGAGGATCTTGCAGCTCAAAAGCGGTTAATTAATTCAATGCTTGAGTCGCGAGTGGACGGCCTTATAGTCGTTCCAGCATATGGAACAACAGCTGATAATTTTTCTCGACTACTAACTTTAAATATTCCGACAGTTCTTCTTACTCGCCGAATTTCAAAAATTAATCTTCATTACATTGGCTCAGACAACGTTTCTGGTGCATATGAAGCCGTGCGTCACCTAATTGCCCATAAGCGCAAAAACATCGTTCTAATAGGTGGTCAAGTTGGTACACCTGCCCATAACGAACGCGTAGAGGGACTCACTCGCGCCATACAAGAAGAAAAGTTTCCTGCTTCAAGAGTTCGAGTTATGGGCGATGGAGCAACACGTCAATCAGGATTTAATTTAACGAAAGATTTAATTGCATCTGGAATCGAAAACGTAGGAATTCTTGCTTATAACGACATCGTTGCATCAGGAATCCTGGCCGCGTTGAGAGATTGTAAGTACGAAATTGGCCGTGATCTTTCCGTGATAAGTATCGATGATATTGAGTCTTCAAAGTTTGAAACTCCAGCCCTTTCAACCGTTGATGTAAACGCACCAGAGCTTGGACGTAAGGCTGCAGAGTCTGTTTTAGAAATAATTGCAGGTAAGGAAAAGGTTAAGAAGACAGTCTTCTTAAATAACAAACTCATCATTCGCGAGAGCTGTGGATGTTCAGAAGATAAGAAGGTTTCATAATGAAGTGGTCACTAATCGGTGCTAGCGATATTGCTGCAACTCGACTAATCCCTGCCATGCGTGAACTTGGTCATGAGGTTTATGGGGTTATGAGCTCGAGCGCTGATCGCGCAAAAAGCTATGCTGCTGAGAACGGAATAAGTAATTTCACAACTTCTCTAGATGAAGCAGTTAACTGGCCAGTTGATGCGGTCTATGTCAGTACGACAAATGAGCTACATGCCGAGCAAGCCATTGCTGCAGCCCGAGCAAAAAAACATGTTTTGTGTGAGAAGCCACTTGCGATGGAGATTGCAACTGCAAAGAAAATGGTTGATATCGCTGCCGAGTGCGGCGTAGTTTTTGCAACAAACCACCACCTACGTTGCTCTGGTACTCATCGCAAAATTCGCGAGATTATTTCAACGGGGAAAATCGGGACAGTCTTTTCAGCAAGAATCAACCATGCAGTCTCACTACCGGAACGTCTTCGTGGGTGGCGATTAGATGCCGCAGCTAAAGGTGCTGGTGTTGTTCTCGATATTGTTGTTCACGATGTCGACACTATTCGTGCAGCTCTTGGCGCCGATATTGTTGAAGCTACAACTCTTGTATCCACCCAATCGCTAGGTCAAAACGGGATCGAAGATTCTTCGATGTGTTTATTCCGAATGAGCAATGGCGCATTGGTATCTACCCATGAATCCTTCGTTGTTCCATATGGAGTAACCTCATTTGAGATTAATGGAAGCGCCGGATCCATCATTGCAACAAACGTTATGGGCCAAGATCCAGTGGGTGAGATACGACTTCGCACGGTATCAGGTGATGAAATCATCGAACCTGATGATCGCGAAAATCTTTATGTCTATTCACTTCGTAAATTTGAAGCTGCAACTAAAGGAAATGGTTCACCCGCAGCCGACGGCAAGGATGGAATTGCCTCACTTGCAGGAGCGGTAGCGATATTGGAATCGGCTAAGCAGAAGAAAACAATCGACGTTGTATCTCTAACAAATGGCGCTAAATAATGAGCAAATCAACAACTTTAAGAGATGGACTTAAGGTCCCAGTTTTGAGCGGCGAAGCTGCAGCAAAGCTGATCGAAGATGGAGCGGTTATTACGATCTCCTCATCTTCTGCTCTTGGTTGTCCAGATTTTGTTCTAAAAGCAATTGGAGAAAGATTTGAAAAGGAGTCATCTCCAAAAAATCTTACGGCAATAAGTCCAATTGCAGCCGGTGACATGTATGGAGTTAAAGGGATTGACCATATTTCAAAAAAGGGATTGCTTTCAAAGATAATTGCGGGTTCATACCCAAGCGGTCCTTCATCATTTGAGCCACCTTTGATTCGTCAGTTGATTGCCAATGAAGAAATTGATGCATACAACCTTCCCAGTGGTGTTCTCTTTCAAATGCATCGCGCCGGGGCTGCTAAACAACCTGGTGTTTTTAGCAAGGTAGGAATGGATACCTTTATCGACCCACGTATTTCTGGGGGAGCTCTCAATAAAAAGACTCCCAAGGATTTCGTTAAAGTAGAAAATTTTCGTGGCGAAGATTGGTTGTTCTATCCTGGTTTAACTCCAGATGTTGCAATTATTCGTGCAACGACTGCAGATGAACATGGCAACCTGACATACGAACACGAGGCATCTCCACTTGGAGCACTTGATCAGGCATATGCTGCACATAACCATGGTGGAATTGTTATTGCCCAGGTAAAGCGAGTTGTTACAGCCGGAACCCTAGACCCAAAGCATGTTCGCATTCCCGGAATTCTGGTCGATGCAATAGTTATAGATGTAGATCAGATGCAAACAACAATGACTAAATATGAACCATCACTTTCTGGTGAAAAGTTTGAAGGTGGTGGTGATAGCGATCCATTGGGCTATTCACTTGAAACAATTATTGCTCGCAGAGCCGCGCAAGAGCTTCAAAACGGCTGGATTGTAAATCTTGGATTTGGTATATCTGCAGTTGTCCCTCGTGCATTAACCGAAAAATCAGGTCATGCCGATGTCACCTGGATCATTGAACAGGGCGCAGTTGGCGGGACTCCTGTTACAGGTTTTGCTTTTGGATGTGCTCATAATCCAGATGCACTTATGCAGAGCGCAGATCAATTCACGCTTTTACAAGGCGGTGGGTTTGATGCAGCGATGCTGAGTTTTCTTGAAGTAGATGCTCATGGAAATGTAAACGTCTCTGATCTACCTGGTCGCACGCATGTAACCGCAGGAGTCGGTGGCTTTGCAGATATAACATCAAGTGCGCCGTTCATTATTTTCAGCGGATATTTCACTGCTGGAAAAAAGGATATTGAAATCTCCGACTCCGGGCTTAAAATTAAGAGCGATGGTTCAATCGCAAAATTTGTTCCAGAGGTTTCGCAGATAACATTTAGCGGACAACGGGCATTGGCAAATGGCCAAAAGGTTTACTACGTGACCGAGCGTTGTGTCATTGAACTTCGCAAAGAAGGCCTGACGGTTATTGAAATTGCGCCAGGTGTAGATTTGCAAAAAGATATTCTAGATAGAGCAGGCATACCTCTGATAGTTGCAGATAAATTGGCAACTACTGACTCTTCAATATTTGAATCTCCGGAGGTGTTGGTATGAGCAATCTTGCACAACTGACCATCTCCGGAAACATCGCAACCGTCACTCTTAACCGCCCTGAAAAGCGAAACAGCATTACACCCGAGATGATGACTGAGTTAGATTCAGTATTTGCATCGCTTGAGAATAACGTTGGTGTGCGTTTTGTAATCGTTACAGGCGCCGGAGAAAAGGCCTTTAGTACGGGCGCAGACCTCAAGAGTTTTGCCTCCCATGATCGCGACTCTGCACGCAGAAATTGGATTCCTTCGGGACACCGGATCTATAAGAGACTTGCTCAACTTCCACAAATCACGATCGCAGTTATTAATGGCGATGCAATGGGTGGGGGACTTGAGCTCGCACTGGCCTGTGATTTCAAAGTTGCAGTAGACAACGCTCGCTTAGGCTTACCAGAAGTAGGCATTGGAACACTTCCAGGATGGGGCGGCACGGGTCGCCTTGTAGATGCAATCGGAATCTCCCGCGCAAAATACATGGTGCTCAGTGGTCAAATTATCGATGCAAAGACCGCCCTTGATTGGGGATTGATTCACCATGTTTTCGCAGCCTCTGAAATTGAATCTGGTTTAAAAACATTTTTGGTTCAACTAGAAAAGGTTGGTCCAGTTGCGCAACAAATTGGTAAGCAGTTGATCTCTGCCTTTGAAAACAAGAGTAATGCCGAAGTTCTCGAAGCTTTCGGTGGAGCGCTGACCGTAACAACTGAAGATCTTGCCGAAGGAATTAACTCCTTTAGTGAAAAACGTCCACCGAAATTTAAGGGAAAGTGAATCGATGACTACATCTATTAAGCAAATTGATTTCAAAATGACTATTGATGGAAAGTCGGTTGAAGCATCATCAGGTAAGCGCTTTGAGCGCGTAAGTCCAGGACATGATGTCGTTGTTGGCACTTATCCAAATGGAGATGTTGGCGATATTGATGTAGCAATTGCCGCTGCACGCAAAGCATTTGATAAAGGTTCATGGCCACGTACTAGCGGTGCTATTCGAGCCCGTGCTCTTCGCAAGGTTGCAGAGTTTATTGAACGCGATATCGAACTACTTGCCCGCATTGAGGCTCTGGAGAGTGGAAAGCCAATCGCTCAAGCACGCGGTGAAGTAGCAGCGACTTCAGAGATTTGGTACTACGCAGCAACACTGGCACAACATTCATACGGTGATTCACATAATGCTCTTGGCGAGGATTACCTTGGATTAATTCTTCGTGAGCCAATTGGTGTTGTTGGAATCATTACGCCTTGGAACTTCCCACTACTGATTGTGAGCCAGAAACTTCCATTTGCACTAGCTGTCGGATGCACCGCAGTTGTAAAGCCAAGTCAGTTAACTCCGGGAACAACCTTGATGTTAGGTCAGTATTGCAAAGACGCTGGTATTCCAGATGGTGTCGTCAATATTGTCTCGGGACAGGGATCAGTAGGTGCTCGCATCGCAGAGCACAAAGACATTGACATGGTTACCTTCACAGGTTCTACTGAGGTTGGTAAAAAGGTCATGACAGCCGCTGCCGGATCTCTTAAGAAGGTTGGACTCGAACTCGGCGGAAAAAACCCGCAAATAATTATGGATGATGCCGATCTTGAGGCCGCCGCTGATGCGGTTGTATTCGGTGTTTATTTCAATCAGGGTGAGTGCTGTAACTCGGGAAGTCGAATCCTTGTTCAAAAATCAATCGTAGATAAGTTTATGGCTATCGTTGTCGAGAAAGCTAAGAAAGTTAGTGTGGGCGATCCACTAGATGAGAAAGTTCTTGTGGGCGCAATTGCTAGCAATGAGCAGCTTGAAACTATTCAAAGGTATATCGCTGAAGGTAAGGCATCAGGTGCGAAGCTTGTGCTTGGTGGAGATGAAATGAAGAGTGATAAGGGCCGCTACTTTGAGCCAACAATCTTCACCAAAGTTACTCCAGAGATGAGTATTGCTAAAGAGGAGATTTTTGGTCCGGTTCTTTCAGTACTCGAGTTTGATGGCGTAGAAGATGCAATTGAAATTGCAAATTCAACAGTCTATGGACTCTCTTCAGGTATTTGGACTAAGAACATTGATCAAGCAATTAAGTTTGCAAAGGGAGTTCGCGCAGGCACAGTTTGGATTAACTGCTGGATGGATGGGTTTCCAGAGATGAGCTTTGGCGGATTTGGAGAGAGCGGTATTGGACGCGAACTCGGACGACATGCTGTTGAAGAGTTCACTGAGCTAAAGACAATTGCAATTCATACCGGCCAGAGAAAAGAGTGGCTTGCATGAGTTCACTAAAGAATGGTGTTGTAATTCCTGAATCAACAAAGTTGCTTGCAAAGCAAGCTCTTGGTGTTGTTGACCTAAAGGTGCGCAACCTCATTACAAACCATCCTGATTACTTTCCTTTGTATACAGAAAAGGGAAAGTGGAAGCATGGCAAGGAAGCTTGGACCAATTGGTGCGAAGGTTTCCTCGGCGGACAGATGTGGATTTTGGCTGATCATCTGGACAAAGATTATTGGCGTCCAAAGGCTGAGCATTATTCAACACTTCTTAAGGGTCGAGAAATTGACCGTGACGTTCATGATCTTGGTTTCACCTTCTGGCCTACTTGGAAGAAGTGGTACAAAGAGACCGGAGATAAGTCAATAAATGAGGTTGTTGTGAGGGCAGGTGAAACCATGTCACTACGGTTTAATGAGAAATCAGGATTCTTACGCTCATTCTTGGCAGAAGACAGCACTTTTATCGACATCATGATGAACGTTGGGATAATCTTTTATGCCGCAGAACAACTCGGGGATAAGAAGATCCGCGACATTGTCGATACGCACTGTTTACAAACTCGCAGATTCCTTGTCCGCGGAGATGGCAGCACCTCACATGAAGGAATATTTGATTTGAATACTGGATTTTTTCTTCGTCAAACAACCCAACAAGGTTGGCGTGATGATTCTTCATGGGCACGTGGACAGGCATGGGCACTTTATGGTTTTGGAACGTGTTATGCATTTACAAATGACGACCGCTACTTAGAAGCAGCGGTTGCAACAGCAGATTTCTTTATTGATCGCACAGGCGATCGAATAATTCCGCCGAATGACTGGGAAGAAATAAACCCAGCAATGACTGTGGAGTCCTCAGCGGGAGCAATCGCTGCTAGTGGACTTCTACAACTTAGTCAGTTAGTTGATGATCCAGCTAAGGCTAAGAAGTATGCAGACTTCGCACTCCGATCAATCGAGGCTATGTGCTCACCAGAGTACTTGGCGATCGACGAACCGGAATGGGAAGGCGTACTAAAGCATGGCAGCTACCACGAGCAAAAAAAACTTGGGGTAGATGAGTCAGTGATGTGGGGCGAGTACTTCTTCACCGAAGCCTTAGACAAGGTGCTCGGTGGAGAAATGGTCGCAATTGATCGCTGATTTCTTTAACTAGGTAGAGGCAATAATCGAATCTTCATTTCGAGGATTCGGTCCAGAATAAGGAGACAATATGTTCAAAGCAAAAGGTAAAGTCAGTGTTGCAGCTTTCTCAGCTGTGGCCTTGGCTCTTTCTGTTGGAACTGCACCAGCAAACGCAGCTGCAACAGGCAAGATAGAAGTATTCTCATGGTGGACTTCAGGATCTGAAGATGCTGCGTTGCAGGCAATTATTTCTGCATCAAAAACAGCTAACCCAGGTCTTGAGGTTATTAACGCCGCTGTCGCTGGTGGAGCCGGAACTAACGCAAAGCAAGTTCTTGCAACACGTCTAGGTGGTGGAGATGCTCCAGAGATCTGGCAGACACACCCAGGTGGAGAGCTTGGCAACTACGTTGACCAAGGCGTTCTAACTGACATGACAGCACTTTATAAGTCAGAGGGCTGGGACAAGGTTGTTCCTAAGGATCTTGTTGCAAGCATGACTTACAACAAGAAGACCTACTCAGTTCTAACTGGTGTACACCGCGCTAACACAATGTGGATCAGCTCAGCTGCACAGAAGAAGGCCGGAGTAAAACTAAGTGGTTCACTTACATGGCCAACATTCAAGGCTGCTGCTCTCAAGATGAAGGCAAAGGGAATTGATCCTATTTGTCTTGGAGATAAAGACATCTGGACAGCTGCACAGCTTCTAGAAGCACTAATCGTTGCTGAAGAAGGCGCAACTGGTTGGACAGCACTACTAAACGGAACAAAGAAGTGGACATCTGCTGGAGTAAAGAAGGCAGTAGCAAACTTCAATGAGGCAATGACATGGACAAACAAGGACCACAAGGCTCTTGATTGGACAGGTGCAGTTGCTGCTCTTGCAAAGGGAACTTGTGGTGTAAACATCATGGGTGACTGGGCATACGGCGAACTTCTTGTTAAGCAGGAAAAAGTTGACGGTGTGGACTTCACATACGCAACATTCGGCGATGCAAACACATTCGTAACTGTTGGTGACTCATTCGTTATCGGAAAGACAGCGAAGAACCAAGCAGGAGCTGTTGCATTTGCTAAAGCAATCATGGATCCAAAAGTCCAGCTTGCATTTAACAAGCTAAAGGGTTCTGCACCAGTACGTTCAGACGTAAGCACAAAGACACTTGGCAAGTACCAGCAAGGTGCTGCAAAGGTTTTGGCTAACGGTAAGAAGGTTCCATCACTTGTACACGGCCAGGCACTTGTTGCTGCAGCTGTTGGACAGGCTTATGCAGATGCAGTAACTCTGCTACAAGCTAACAAGGATGTAGCTAAGTTCTCAAAGGCTATGGATGCAGCAATCGCTGCAAACTAAGTAATAAGTGAAGGTGGAGATGGGGTTTAAAAACCCCATCTCCACCCTCAATAACATTAATTTAATGATTATGGGGAGTTATTGATGAGCCAGGTAAAGACAAGTTCGAACCCGCCAATTAAGCGCAAAAAGCGTGGTGGCGATAAGAAGGCTGCTTTACTTCTCCTACCCTCGTTTTTAATTGTTTCCGTTTTTGTTTATGTATTCATCACCTACACAATCGGCGTTTCCCTAGCCGAAAACTGGATGCCCGCCAAGCCAAGTTTTGCTCGAGGCGAGGATCCCTTTGCAACCTATAAAAATCTCTTTCTCAATCCAAGATTTCAGTCTGATCTTCGCAACAGCTTCATCTTCACATTTTTATTCCTATTAGTAACTGTCATCGCAGGATTTTTTATTGCACTTGCTGTTCACAATATGGGCCGCTCTAAAGGATTTTTCCGCGGCGTATTCCTACTTCCTTACGCATTGTCATTTATTGTTACAGGTGTTGTATGGCGCTGGCTCTTTAATCCCGATTCCGGCGTAAATTTATTTCTTAAATATTCAGGAGTTGCAGCCGCTTATAAATCAATCAAGGGAGAAGAACTTCGACCCGAATGGCTTACCTCGGCCACAACGCTAGGGGATGTGAGTGCTTTGCTAGAGAAAATCATTCCTGGGGGACAATTCATTCAGGTTCAAATGGGAATTCCATTAGCGCTTATTCCAGTAGTAATTGCAACGGCTTGGCAGCTGATGGGTTTTGCCATGGCAATGTTTCTTGCCGGTCTAGTTTCGATTCCAGATGAACTGCGCGAGGCATCGATGATGGATGGAGCAAAGGGTTCTCGTTACTACCGCTCTATTGCGCTTCCAATGTTGGCCCCCATTGCGATTACTACCCTGGTTATCTTGACGCATGTGGCTCTCAAGATATTTGACTTGATTTATGCGATGTCTGGAAGTGGTATCGGTTTTGCAACCGACATGCCGGGAATTTTTGTTTATGAATCGATGTATAAAGCGCTCAAATACAACACTGGTGCTGCCGCCTCAATTGTAATGTTGGCAATTGTTTGCGTCATTGTTGTTCCGTATCTAATTCGCACCAATAAAGAAACAAAGGGTCACTAATGTCAACTGATACTCTCGATAAAGTTAACCCTCGCACACATAAGAGTGCCCATTCACGTTTTGGATCAAAATCAAGACGAGTACAATTTTTCTTGCTTTGTCTTCTAGTACCGCTTTTCACGATGCCTTTTTATGTAATGATTATGGCCGCCTTTAAGACGCCACAGTTTGCAGAAGTTACAACAATGTGGCTTCCACCTTCACCATTTTCCTTGGATGGATTGCAGGAAGCTTGGTCTAAACTGTCTCCAAACTTCTTCAACAGTTTCATTATGGTTGTTCCAGCAGTAATTATTTCCAGTGCAATCGGATCATTTAATGGATATTTGCTTTCGAAATTCACCTTTCGTTTTAGCAACATAATGTTCACAATGATGCTTGTTGGAATGTTTATTCCGTATCAGTCAATTTTGATTCCACTGGTTAAGTTTTTGCAGTTGGTTAATCTCTATGGAACAACTCCAGGATTGGTTTTGGTACACGTAGTTTATGGAATTCCAATCACAACTCTTATTTTTCGTAACTTCTATGTGAGTATTCCAAAGGAGATTGTGGAGGCGGCAGCAATCGATGGAGCTGGAATTCTAAGGACTTTCTTCTCAGTCATTGTTCCCGTCTCGATCCCTGGATTTGTTGTTGCAGGAATTTTCCAGTTCACAAATATTTGGAATGACTTCCTCTTCGGTGTTATCACTATCTCTGATCCAACAAAACAACCTGTAACAGTTGCTTTAAATAATCTATCTGGAACTCAGACTGTTAATTGGAACGTGCTTATGGCAGGTGCCCTAATTGCGGCGATACCAACAGCTTTGGCATACCTTGGCTTGGGTCGTTATTTCATTCAAGGTTTAACCGCTGGCTCTGTGAAGTAACATGACAATTACCTTGGAAACCGAGGTCGCCATCATTGGTTCTGGAATGGGCGGAGCTATGTCGGCTCGTGCTTTGGCGGAAAAAGGTAAACAAGTTCTAGTCCTTGAGCGCGGATATCGTCTGCCACGTGAAGAACAGAACTGGAATCCCAGTGAAGTATTTCTAAAATCTCGTTATAAAAATGCGGGAATGTGGAGAGACTCTCAAGGTAAATCCTTTACACCTGGCGTTCATTACTACGTTGGTGGAAATACAAAGGTTTATGGAGCGAGCCTGCTTCGCTTTCGTGAAAAAGATTTTGAGCAGTATCAAGCTGCCGAAGGACTTTCACCTGCATGGCCTTTTTCATACTCAGATTTGGAACCATATTATTTAAAGGCTGAGATTGCCTTGAAGGTGCATGGAAATCCAGGAGAGGATCCAACTGAGCCATGGCGTTCAGGTAGTTACAAATATCCGGCGTTGGTGCACGATAAGTATGTAGAGAACATTGCAAAAAAACTGAAGAAAATTGGTTTGAATCCTCTACATATGGCGATGGGTGTTGACATACGAGAAGGTGGATTGTGTATTCGTTGTAAAACATGTGATGGATTCCCATGCAAGGTTGGCGCCAAAAGTGATGCAGAGACATGTGGCATAGACCCCGCACTTGCAACAGGAAATGCGAAAATAGTTGAAGGTATTGAAGTAACCCGCCTCGTTCATGATGAAACCGGTAAGAAGATTATTTCGATCATCGCAAGTAAAGATGACCAGGATTATCAGATTATTGCCAAGCACTTTATTTTATCGGCAGGTGCAGCAAACTCTGCAGCACTTCTTCTGAAATCTAAATCTGAAAAGCATCCACATGGATTAGCAAACTCTAGTGGCCTTGTTGGAAAAAACTGGATGGTTCATAATGCAACATTTATGGTCGGCTTTAATCCACTTCGTCGCAATAAGACAAACTTTCAAAAGACTTTGATGATAAATGACTGGTACTGGAACAGCCCACAAGGGATTCCTCTGGGAAATATTCAGATGCTTGGAAAACTTCAAGCAGCGATGTTTAAAGGTGCGCGTCCGTGGGCACCTAACTGGGCTCTAACCTATTTAGCTAACCACTCATTTGATATTTACTTGGAGTCAGAAGATCTTCCTAATCGTGAGAACAAAGTGACAGTTGATAACGATGGGATTATTCGGATTCACTGGAAAGCCAACAACATGAAGGCGCATAAGGGACTTGTTAAAAATGCCAAGAAAATGCTTCACAGAGTTGGATTCCCGATTGTGCTGGCTGAAACTATGGGGATTGAAACCAACTCTCATATGTGCGGAACTTTGGTCGCAGGAAATGACCCTCAAAAATCGGTTCTTGATACACATTGCAAGGCTCATGATTTAGTAAATTTATATGTAATCGATTCATCCTTTTTCCCATCATCTGCAGCTGCTAATCCAGCTCTTACTATTGCGGCGCAAGCTTTTCGTGTTGCATCAGAAGTGCAGTTCGCATAATGACTATCAATCGCCAAAGTGCCCTAGAGCATGAGAAAGAGTTGTCGGAGGCCCCTTGGAGCCGTCAAGATCTCATTGAACTGGGCAATTCGATTATCGCTGATTCTCAGAGTAAGAAGTTAGTTGTTGCAACGGCAATGTTTCTTAATGGACAGCGCGTATTCCAAATGGCTCTAGATGGCACATCAGTCGAAAATGATCTATGGATCTCCTATAAAGTGAATACGGTTGAACTCACGGGACATAGTTCACTTGCACTTCGAGAAAAAGTCGAAGCTCTCAATATCCAAGAGTCAGATCTTGGGTTTAAAACCTCCAATCTTGCAGTTTGCGGAGGTGGATTTCCATTAACTACAAATTCAAAGTTAGTAGGAATTGCTGTTGTCTCTGGCCTGCCACATCTAGATGATCATGATCTGATCGTTGAACATCTGCGCTATCTGAAAAAGAAAAGGGGATGGTAGATGTCGACGCCTGCAGAGTTTTGGAATGATCAACCGGTGATTCCGGTTATTGTCATCAATAATGCTGATAAAGCAGTTGAATTAGCCCGAACATTGGTCGCTTCTGGCATAAAGAAAATTGAGATCACACTTCGCACACCTGCAGCGATCGAAGCAATTTCACGAATATCTGCCCAAGTGCCAGAGGCACTCGTGGGAGCTGGCACTGTTATAGATCATCAAACAGCTACCCGCGCAGTTGAAGCAGGGGCAAAATTCATCGTTTCACCAGGTGCAACAAAGAACCTTCTTAAAGCGCTAGAGGGAAGCGGGCTTCCGTTTCTTCCGGGATGCTCAACACTTTCAGAGGCCCTCGAACTTATTGATCATGGAGTTACAACTGCAAAGTTTTTCCCCGCAGTTGAGTCAGGTGGAACTGCATGGCTCAAGGCGGTCTCTACCGTAATTCCACAACTCTCATTTTGCCCAACAGGTGGAATTGGATCAGCCAACTATAAAGATTTTCTCACACTGCCAAATGTCGTATGTGTGGGAGGTTCATGGATAGCTCCTGCCAAGCTCATCGATGAAGGAAATTGGGAAGAAATTAAGAAATTAGCAAGCCAAGTTAATATGGAAACTAAGTAGACGGGAGTAAGAAAATGAAAGATTATGGCCAATTCTCATACATTGTCGTTGGAGCCGGTGCTGCAGGGTGCGTTGTTGCAAATCGCCTTAGTGCTGACCCAAACAATACAGTCTTACTCCTTGAAGCTGGCGGAAAGGATTGGAACCCGCTGATTCACATTCCAATTGGATTTACGAAACTAACAACGCCCGATGTTAACTGGGGTTTTAGTACCGTCCCACAACCAGAGATGAATAATCGTGAGATGTGGTATCCACAAGGTCGCACACTTGGTGGCAGTACTTCAATTAACGCAATGATTTATATTCGCGGCCACAGAAATGATTACCAGACTTGGGCTCAGCAAGGAAATAAGGGCTGGGGCTATGAGGATGTACTGCCTTACTTTAAGAAGTCAGAAAATAATGAACGTCTAAATAATAAATGGCACGGTATTGGTGGTGATATGAATGTCACACAACAAACTCAATCGAACCCTTTGACTCGGGCATTTGTGCGCTCGGCTCAAGAGGTTGGCATCCCATTTAATCAGGATGTAAATGGTGCTGAGCAAGATGGCGTTACCTTCTATGACGTAACTCAGCGAGATGTTCGACGTGAATCATCTGCAACGGCCTTCCTCAATCCTGCAAAAAAGCGTCCTAATTTAACTGTTCTAACTAGATCTCAAGGAAGCAAGATCCTGTTTAAGAATGGGCAAGCAATTGGTCTTGAATTCATTCAAAAAGGCAAGAAAGCTGTTGCATACGTTGATAAAGAAGTAATTCTTTCAAGTGGCGCAGTTAACTCTCCAAAGCTTTTACTTCTTTCAGGAGTAGGTCCAGCAGATGAACTTCGTGCTGCAGGAATTGAAGTTGTTCATGATCTGCCTGGAGTAGGTAAGAATTTTCAAGATCATATGGATGTTTACATCACAGCTGAAACTTCACCAGTTAGTTACAACATGGAAGATCGTCCAGATCGGGCGATTCGTCATGGAATTCAGTACCTCCTATATAAGACAGGGCCTGTAACCGCATGCGTTGCAGAGGCTGGTGCCTTTATTCGAAGCAGTGACAAAGTTGATTCACCAGATATTCAAATTCACTGTCTACCTGCATATGTGATCGACCATGGACGCAAGCGCGTTAAGGGTCATGGAATTACCATTAATACTTGCAACCTACGTCCTAAGAGTGTCGGCGAAGTAAGATTGCGTGACACAGATCCAACTTCAATCCCACTGATTAACCCTGACTTTTGTGGGGACAAAGAGGGATATGACTGGAAGGTCTCGATGGAAGGCTTTAAGTGGGGTCGTAAAATTCTTGCTGCTGAAGCTTTTGCTCCATTCATTAAGAAGGAATTCATGCCTGGTGTAGATGTTCAGGATGAAAATCAGCTTCGAAAGTACATTAAAGAGTGGTCAAAGACCGATTATCACCCAGTTGGATCATGCAAGATGGGAAGCGATGAGATGGCAGTTGTCGATACACAACTTCGAGTACATGGTCTTAAAGGTCTTCGAGTTATCGATGCATCAATCATGCCAACTCTAATCAGTGGAAACACCCAAGCTCCCTCCATCATGATCGGTGAAAAGGGCGCTGCAATCGTATTGGCAGGACAAGTTGTCTGATACACGTACCGCGATGAAGATTCGCGAAAAGGTTGAGTGTGATTTTGATGTTGTTTCACTAGGCGAAGTTATGTTGCGACTTGATCCTGCAGAGGGTCGAGTTCGCACCGCTCGCCACTTCGATGCTTATGAAGGAGGCGGTGAATACAACGTTGCCCGTGGACTGCGAAAGTGCTTTGGACTTCGTGGAGCAATTGTTACCGCACTTGCAGATAATGAAGTTGGACGACTTATCGAAGACTTCATGCTTACAGGGGGATTAGATCTGAGCTATGTGAAATGGGTTAAGTACGACGGAATCGGTCGCAGCGTTCGCAATGGTCTCAACTTTACTGAACGCGGATTTGGTGTTCGAGGCGCCGTTGGCGTGAGTGATCGCGGAAACACGGCAATTTCGCAGATGAAACCAACTGATATCGATTGGAATGAACTTTTCGGTCGTGGAGTCCGCTGGTTTCATACAGGAGGAATATTTGCTGCACTCTCTGACTCCTCGGCCGATGTTGCAGAAGTTGCTATGAAAGCTGCAAGAGCAAACGGCACAATCGTCTCTTACGACTTGAACTACCGCCCGTCTCTCTGGGAAACAATCGGTGGGCAGGCAAAAGCTCAAGAAGTCAATAAACGTTTAGCTAAATACGTTGATGTGATGATCGGAAATGAAGAGGACTTCACTGCCAGTCTTGGCTTTAAGATTGAAGGAGTTGATGAACACTTAACCGATCTTGATACTTCAAGCTTTAAGTCAATGATTACTCAAGCTGCAAAGGATTACCCAAACTTTCAGGTAATCGCAACAACGCTTCGTGGTGTGAAAAGTGCATCTCGAAATGATTGGGCAGCGATTGCTTGGTCTCGTGAAGAAGGTTTTGCTGAATCTAAGCAGCGTAAAGATCTCGAAATCTTTGATCGCGTTGGTGGAGGAGACTCATTTGCATCAGGTCTTGCTTATGGCCTGATGGAAATTGGTTCAATCGCAGAAGCAGTTGAATATGGTGCTGCACATGGCGCACTCGCAATGAGCACCCCTGGAGACACATCCATGGCAACACTGAGTGAAGTAAAAAAGCTTGCAGGTGGTGGCAGCGCTCGAGTTATTCGTTAAAGTCCACGGCATTTGTAAGATTTGAAGAATCTTTAGTTGAGATCTTCGTAATTGCAATTGTTGTAGGGCCTCACATAATTGTCACAGCAAAACTCGGTCGAATTTCATTCTTTGCGTAATACTTTTCTGTAATCTCTTCTCATGATTAAAAAAATAGTGGTCGGCCTAATTCTGTTCACACAAATCTCTCCTGCTTATGCCGCTCCTACCTATACCTTTCCCGTCTCAGGTTGTGAGGTGAACTTCACTCGCGCACATCATGACTATGCCGCCTCTGACATCCTGGCTAAAGCAGGTTGTAAATTCGTTTCGCCAATTGATGGAGTAATCGATGAAGTTAATCGAATTGACACATGGAGTGGAAAGATAAATTTAGGCATAACGCGCGGAGGCCGATCAGTTTCACTTATTGGCTCTGATGGCATTCGTTACTATGGATCACACTTACAGTCGATCCCTTCAAATATCGTTCCAGGCTTGGCTGTAAAAGCAGGCCAAACACTTGGTGCGATTGGTTCAACTGGTAGTGCCCGTGGAACTGCGCCACATTTACATTTTGGAATTTCATGGCAAACACCTGCAGATATTTGGTGGGTTCGCCGTGGTGAAGTTCTACCGTGGAAATATTTAAATGCATGGAAGGCTGGGAAAGATCTTTCTCCAGTAAAGGAAGTAAATGCACGAAAATTAAAAGTTGGAGAGATTCCAGCTGAACCAAAGAAGTAAGAAATAAAAAACCCCGCCAGTTACCCGGCGGGGTTTTTTATAAGTTAGTGTTGATTAGGCAGGGTTTACTGCATCAGCCTGAGGACCCTTTGGACCCTGTACGACCTCAAATGAAACTGCCTGACCCTCTTCAAGGGACTTGTAACCATTTCCTTGAATTGCTGAGTAGTGAACGAAAACATCTTGTCCGCCACCATCAACTGCAATGAAACCGAAACCCTTTTCAGAGTTGAACCACTTAACTGTGCCTGTTGCCATGTATTTATTTCCTTCGATATGTGGGTGATCCGAGAAATCCTCGAATCACGGTCTTCCTCTTGCTCCAGCTATACCGATTATGCAAAACATGAAACGGGTACTGATTAAGCGTCCGACTAGGGACAACTGTACCTCCTATGAGCCCATACACCTATACCAGGGGTAGACAGTTTCACGCTCAAGGGTGTGTAATTAAGGTGTTCACAAAGCAAGTTATTGGATTGTTATCTGCAATTCAAGGGTGTTTATGCCGCTGGGGAAGGTCGCATAGGGCGCACCTTGCTAGGAGAACAATGCAACGTCTGACGCAACCTTCTACCCGTTTACAGGTGCGAGGCTTCTTAACTATTTATTCGGCTCCATCTGCCCTGCGCCATCACATTGATTGGGCTATTCAAAGCGTTTTGGGAAACTGGATTAACTTAACCTGGAGCCAACAACTGTTATTGCCAGGAACTTTTCGCACTCAATTAGAGTTTCGAGATCGCGCCGGTGCCTCATCAGAAATTGCTAGTGCACTTGCAAGTTGGCACTACTTAAATTTTGAAGTGATTGAAAGCGCAGATTCACTGGGTGAGATCTTTCGATTCACACCCGAGTTAGGAATGCATAGGGCCGCTATCGATCAATCCGGGGCCGTTCTCATCTCTGAAGATCAATTAAATCAAAGCCTGGCTAACTCATTTGACGAAGATGCTATTCGCGAAAATATTGCAAAGATTCTGGGAACACCGTGGGAAAATCAACTAGAGCGCTTTAGAAGTGTTAACTCTCTTGCAACCGCCCATCTTCGGGCAATCTAGGCGATAGAGTTAACCCATGAGCCAATTAAATGAAAGCCCAATCATCACGGTTGAACGACGCAAAGCCGTCACAATTATTATCGCAGCAGTCATAATGTCGATCGCCCTTGGTGGGGGATTAATGAAGGTGGGCTCTGGTTTTGCATCCCGAAGCAGCGATGGAATAACCGTTACAGGCTCGGCAAAAATCTCTGCAACTGCAGATAACGCCGTGTGGGTTTTAAATGTCAGTCTGTCATCTCCTGCCGTATCAACGGCTGTTAAAAAAGTTGACTCTGATGTTGCAGCACTTTCTGATTATTTAATCAAAGCTGGAATTCCAACCGATGCACTGACTCTTGGCGCAGTTTCAACTTATGCCAATGAAGAGTACGTCAACGGAAATGCAACAGGACGAATTCTTTCTTACCGAGCAAACCGTGAAGTAACCGTGCGCTCAAATGATGTGGAGTTGATTTCAAAACTGAGTCAAGGAATTGGCACCCTGCTTGCTACAGGAATTAACGTGAACAACTATGGACCTGCCTATTACATCTCAAACCTTCCAGAACTTCGTCCGCAGTTAATGGCCGAGGCAATGAAGGATGCAAAGATTCGCGCCGAGGCGTTGACTAAGGCCGTAGGCGGACAAATCGGATCACTAGTTAATGTCAAAGCTGGTCCAATTCAGATCACCACACCAGATTCAACTATGACGGCTGACTATGGCGCCTATGACACCAGCACCATCGAAAAAACTGTCACAGCGACCGTTTCAGTCACCTTCAAAAGTTAAGTAAATAGCCAGCCAGATCTTCGTGTAGCCAATTCAATTACCGACCAGTAACATTTGGCCCATGAAGATCGCCGTATGCATTAAGCAAGTTCCAGACTCTTGGGCCGAGAAGAAAATGGTCAATGGAACTTTAGACCGTGAAAATGTTGACGCTGTTCTAAACGACCTAGATGAGTACGCCGTTGAAGAGGCACTTCGTATCGCTGAAGCACATGGTGGAAACGAAGAAGGTGGACCACACACAGTCACGGTGATTTCTATGGGACCAGAGCGCGCAACAGAGGCTGTTCGCAAAGCTTTATCTATGGGCGCAAATGATGCGATTTTAATTACCGATGCAAAGTTGGCAGGTGCCGATGCGCTCGCAACTTCTGCAGTACTTGCAGGAGTTATTGCAAAAGAAGGTTTTGATTTAGTTCTTTGTGGAACAGAGTCAACTGATGCGCGGATGAGTGTTGTGCCAGCCATGTTGGCAGAGCGCCTAGATGCAGCGCAGTTAACTTTTGCTTCCTCTGTAACGGTAGATCCGGCATCTAGCAAAGTGACAATTACTCGCGTCACAGAGGCTGGCGTTGACGAGATGTATGCAAGTTTTCCTTGCGTAATCTCGGTAGTAGAAAAGATTAATGAACCACGCTATCCATCATTTAAAGGAATTATGGCGGCAAAAAAGAAGGTTATTGATGTTCGCGATCTAGCAACCGTTGGTGTCAGCGTTACAAGTGCATGGTCTCTTGTGGCCGATTCAGCTCCACGGCCTCCACGTGCTGCGGGAATTAAAGTTACAGACGATGGAACCGGTGGCGAAAAACTTGCTACTTACTTAGCAGAAAAGAAGTTGATATGAGCAACGTGTTTATTTTGGCCGATTTTGTTGGTGGCAAAGCAGCAAAAACAAATGCAGAGTTGGCAACGGCTGGAGCTCGAATTGGTTCAGTAACGGCCATAGTTTTCGCACCTGTTGGTCAGGGCAGTGCAATGTCAGCAAGTTTAAATGCTGGTCTGATTTCAAACATTATTGTTGTTGAATCAGATAGTTTTTCATATAACGGCGTAGCAGCAGTTGCCGATGCGCTATCTCAGTTAGTAACTTCAAAGTCTCCTGCAGCACTTCTGATTGCATCACATGCATATGGCAAAGAGGTTGCAGCTCGTGTTGCAGTAAAAACAGAGTCAGGAATTATCACGGACGCAGTAGATGTTTCCGCTGATTTAACTGCCACTCAACTTGTTTTTGGTGGGTCAACAACAGTGCATTCAAAGGTTTCCCACGGAACACCAATTATTACTCTTCGCCCAAACTCAGTTAGCGCAGATTTAACGCCAGCATCACCGGCGATTGAAACTATTGAATTGGTAATTGCAGAGGGTTCTAAAAAAGCAACTGTTACTTCTTCAAAACCTCCGGTACAAGGTGGGCGTCCTGAATTAACTGAGGCAAACGTTGTTGTCTCTGGCGGACGAGGAACAAATGGAGATTTCACACCAGTTGAAGCTTTTGCCGATTCAATGGGAGCAGCAGTAGGTGCGTCACGTGCTGCAACTGATGCTGGTTGGTATCCACATTCACATCAGGTTGGACAGACTGGAAAATCTGTTAGCCCTCAGCTCTATGTTGCCTGCGGAATTTCTGGTGCGATTCAGCATCGCGCAGGAATGCAAACAAGCAAGACGATTGTGGTTATCAATAAAGATCCTGAAGCCCCGCTCTTTGAAATTGCAGATTTTGGCGTGATCGGTGATTTATTTGCCGTGCTGCCTAAGGCAACGGAAGGCGTAAAAGCCCACAAGTCCTAGACTTAGACCCGTGCCTTCGATCTATGTAGACCATGCTGCAACGACACCAATGTCTCCTGCCGCTTTTAAGGCAATCTCTTCACAGTTGCAAGTACTTGGTAATCCATCGAGTTTGCATACACATGGACGATCGACTCGAAAATCAGTTGAAGATGCCAGAGAAGTTATTGCAAAGCAGGTTAACTGCCTACCAAGTGAAGTAATTTTTACTGCATCTGGAACCGAAGCTAATAACATCGCTCTTAAAGGTTTGTACTGGCAAGGACGATCTCAAGGCAAAAATGTTGTTGTTATTTCAGCAATAGAACACCACGCAATTTTGGATCCTGCGCAGTGGCTTGCCGATCATGAAGGCGCGGAGCTGATCACAGTTGATGTGACAGCTGATGGAGTTATTGATTTAGTTTGTCTTAAAAAAATTATTGACAAGCGCGGCTCTGAGATAGCCGTAATCTCAGTGATGCACGCCAACAACGAAACTGGAACCATTCAACCGATATCAGAGGTTGTAGCAATGGCAGGTCAGATTCCGGTGCATACGGATGCAGTTCAGAGTTTTAAGAAAACTCCACTTTCATTTTCCCAACTAGGCGTCTATGCAATGACATTGAGTGCCCATAAAGTCGGTGGGCCACTTGGAATAGGTGCCTTAATTTTGCGACGTGCCGTAGAGATCCCTGCGCTATTGCATGGTGGGGGACAGGAGCGTGAGATTAGAAGTGGAACTCTTAATGCCCCAAGCATTGTTGCATTTGCTGCAGCGGCACAAGATGAGTATCCAAGAGCGCAAGTTCATGCATTAAGAGATGAGTTTATTGGCAAAGTTGAAGAGTTGTTTCCCGACGTGATTGTAAATGGAAAAAAAGCTGATCGATTGCCTGGAATAGTTAACATTACTTTTCCAGGGACACAAAGTGATACTTTGTTGCTACTTCTAGATAGTGCAGATGTATCAGCCTCTACTGGATCGGCCTGTAGCGCTGGTGTGCACGAGGCCAGCCATGTTTTACTTGCAATGGGTCACACGCAACAGAGCGCACAGTCATCGTTGCGTTTTTCATTTGGTTCTACAAGCACTCATGCCGATCTCAATTTCATTGTCTCTGTGCTTCCTGATGTAATTACCCGAGGACGGGCGGCTAACATTAAATGAAGTTAATTGCAGCAATGAGTGGCGGCGTTGATTCTGCCGTTGCGGCAGCGCGCGCTGTTGAAGCCGGTCACGATGTGATTGGTGTGCATTTAGCACTATCGGCTAATCCACAAAAGTATCGATCTGGCGCCCGTGGCTGTTGCACGATTGAAGATTCACATGATGCACGCAGAGCAGCCGATGTCATTGGTATTCCTTTCTATATTTGGGATATGGCCGAAGAGTTTCATGATGGCGTTGTAGAAGACTTCTTAGCTGAATATGCAGCAGGTCGAACGCCAAACCCATGTCTTCGCTGTAATGAGAAGATAAAGTTTGCAGCCGTTCTAGATCGTGCACGTTCAATGGGATTTGATGGCGTTGTTACTGGCCATTACGCAAGAACACAAATAAGTGAGAGTGGAAAGACACTTCATCGAGCTGTTGATCATTCAAAAGATCAATCCTATGTTCTTTCAGTTTTAACAATTGAACAGATAGCCGGAGCAATTTTTCCTTTGGGTGACACAACAAAAGTTGATATCCGCAAAGAAGCAGAGGCTCGTGGTTTAGCTGTTGCACAAAAGCCAGATAGTCACGACATTTGCTTTGTTCCATCAGGAGATAACGCGGGGTGGTTGCGCGATCGATTAGGAAGTGAAACTGGTCCTATCGTTGATCAAGATGGAAATAAAATAGGTGAACATAAAGGTGCCTACACATACACGATTGGCCAGCGCAAAGGCTTGGGACTAACAATTCCAACACCAGATGGCTCTCCTCGTTTTGTCTTAAAAATTGAACCTGTAAGTAACACTGTTGTTGTGGGTGCACGTGAAGATCTAGCAATCACAACAATGCATGGCGAACGCCCTGTTTGGTGTGGTCCACCAGTTAGTGACCAAGAACAACAAGGTTTTGTTCAGATTCGAGCACATGGTGCCGCTTTGCCTTGCACATACTATTTTGATGGGACGCTACTGGTTGCAAATTTATTAGAACCACTCCTTGGGTTGGCGACAGGCCAAGCCATGGTTATCTATGACGGGGATCGAGTAGTTGGTTCTGCGACGATATGTCAGACGCAGTGATTATTGTCAGTACCGTGATTGTTGATGGAAACTTATGAGTAACAAAGATCGCCATCGCATTACTGAATTGGTCAATGAAATTAGAGATCACCAATTTAAATACTACGTGCTAGACCAACCCTCAATCTCTGATGCACAATTTGACGATTTACTAGGACAGCTTCAAACACTCGAAGATAAGAACCCAGAATTGCGACAAGCAGATTCTCCAACACTTCACATTGGGGGAGGCTTTTCAACACAGTTTGAACAACGTGACCACATTGAAAAGATGATGAGTTTGGATAACGCTTTTGATTTAGAAGAGTTAGCCGCTTGGTTTGACCGAGTTGAAAAGGAAGTCCCATCGCCAACATATCTCTGTGAAGTAAAAGTTGATGGACTAGCGATTAATTTAACCTATGAAAATGGTCAATTAGTCAGAGGGCTAACACGAGGCAATGGAGTTACTGGCGAAGATGTCACTCTTAATGTTAAAACAATAAAAAACCTGCCTCACATGCTAGTAGGAGAAAATATTCCTTCTCTTATAGAGATTCGAGGTGAAGTATTTTTCCCTCTCATGGCTTTCAACGAGCTTAATGAATCTTTAGAGGAGTCAGGTAAATCTGTATTTGCTAATCCAAGAAATGGTGCGGCCGGTTCTTTGCGCCAAAAAGATCCTCGTATCAGTGCATCAAGGCCGCTATCAGTTGTAGTTCATGGAGTTGGAGCCCGCCAAGGAATCAACTTTGATTCACAAAGTCAGGCATACGCAGTACTGGAAAATTTAGGTCTACCAACTAGTGATCGCTTCTCTGTTGTTTCGACTCGCAAAGAGGTAGAGAAATTTATCGAGCACTATTCAAAGCATCGACATGATGTTGAGCACGAAATTGATGGTGTTGTCATTAAAGTTGACTCATTAGTTGATCAAGAAAAAATTGGTTATACATCCCGAGCACCAAAATGGGCGATCGCATTCAAGTATCCACCAGAGGAGGTAACGACCAAACTCCTCGATATTAAAGTGAGTATTGGTCGTACTGGCCGTGTAACACCCTTTGCATTTATGGAGCCAGTAAAAGTTGCAGGTTCCACAATTACTCATGCAACTCTTCACAATAGTGAGGAGATCTTGCGCAAAGGTGTACTCATCGGTGATGTAGTTGTTATCCGCAAAGCTGGAGATGTGATTCCTGAGGTCTTAGGACCAGTAATTGATCGGCGAACTGGTAAAGAAAAAGCTTTCGTTATGCCTTCGCACTGTCCAGAGTGTTCAACCCAATTACGTGCAATGACAGAAGGAGATGTGGATATTCGTTGTCCAAACATTCAAAACTGTCCAGCACAGTTACGAGAGAGAATTTATTACATCGGTTCAAGAGCTGCTTTAAATATAGATGTCCTAGGCTATGAAGCAGCTGCAGCACTTCTTGATGCAAAGATCATTAAAGATGAGTCAGATCTATTTGATTTAACCCATGAAAAACTAATGGGCTCTGAGTTCTTCACCAAAAAAGATGGAACACCTGGTGCAAACATTGACAAGCTTTTAGCCGCCTTAGAAGCTGCCAAAAAACTTCCTTTATGGCGAACACTTGTTGCACTTTCTATTCGACACGTTGGACCGACTGCCGCGCAAGCCTTGGCCAGCTCGTTGGGATCGATGGACAAGATATCTAAAGCCTCTAGCATTGAACTAGCGCAGATAGATGGCGTTGGAACAACCATTGCCGAATCTATTGTGGAGTGGTTTTCGATTGATTGGCACAGAGCAATAATTACTAAATGGAACGCTGCAGGTGTTGCCATGGTGGATGCTCCTGTTATGAAACTGCCACAAACTTTGGCTGGCTTAACTTTTGTTGTAACAGGTGGACTAAATGGGTTCACCAGAGATGGAATTGCCGAAACCATTACCGCGCATGGAGGTAAGGCCTCATCATCGGTTTCTAAGAAAACAGATTATGTTTTGGCTGGCTCTGATCCAGGCTCGAAATTAGCTAAGGCCGAGGAACTTGGCGTACCGATTATTGATGAGGACCAGTTCAAAGTACTACTGATAAATGGGCAACCCTCAGCCAAGTAGTAGTATGTGATCATGATAAATCTTGCCAACGAAATCACTCGCGAACTTCCAGCATCACCGATAACTTTTGGCGTGATTACCTTTGCCATTTTTTCAGTACTTCTTTATTTAGCACTTCGCTTAGACAGATAACACATTGGCTCGAATAGGTATTTATGGGGGAACATTTGACCCAATTCATGTGGGTCACTTGCATGTAATTACTCAAGTAATTGAAAAAAACTTAGTTGATCAATTAATAATTGTCCCAGCAGGTCAACCTCTACTTCGCAAGAATTCACCCGTAGCATCGGCCCAAGATCGCAGACAAATGTGCCAACTCGCATTAAAAGATCTGAAACCAGAGGTTTCAACTAAAACCACTGTTAATCCAATAGAGATTCTTCGAACTGGACCTAGCTATGCTATTGATACTGTCGAAGCGATCAAGCAAACATATCCAGATGACCAAATTGTTTTGATCATTGGACAGGATGCAGCTGAAAAACTAGATCAATGGCATCGGATCAGAGATTTGAGGCTTTTAGTTGAGTTCTTAACGATCAAAAGACCTGGTTTTTCTGGCGAAGGCACCGACATTGGAGCAATTGACGTTGCCGCAACCTCAATTCGCCAAGGCATCAGCACAGATGTTTCGTCATCGGTGGCTACATTTATACGAGAGAATAACCTCTATGACAATTAGTAATAGAACCTTCGAGATCACTCAAGTTGCAGCCAAAGCCGCAATCGACAAGATTGCCGTAGATGTTGTTGCACTTGACCTGTCTGAACAGTTAGTACTTAGTGAAGTCTTTCTAATCGCAACAGGTCAAAATGAAGCTCAGGTGGATGCAATTGCAGATGAAGTTGAAAGACAACTAGCAGCAATTGGAGATAAGCCATTGCGACGCGAACATGGCGCAGAATGGATATTGCTCGATTATTCAGATTTAGTGGTGCATGTTCAAAGCGCCGAACTTCGTAAGTACTACATGCTTGATCGCTTATGGAATGACTGTCCAAAAATTGAACTCGAAGCAGTGAAGATTTCAGCCGCCCATGGCAGGTAATCGAGTAGTTTTATGGCGTCATGGTCAAACTGATTGGAATGTAGTTAATAGATTTCAAGGCCATTCTGATATTGATTTAAATGAAGTTGGTAGATTTCAAGCAAAACATGCCGCTCAAGTTTTAGCTGGAATGAATCCAACTGCAATTATTTCAAGTGACTTGGGGCGAGCAAAAGATACTGCTCAAGCGTTGGCAAATTTAACAGGATTAAAAGTTGAAGTAGATGTTGATTTGCGTGAGACAAATGGTGGTAAGTGGGAAGGTAAAACTGGTGCAGAAAATCGCGCAGAAGACCTTCAGAATTTCATTCGCTGGATTGATGGTGAAGATAATCCGGCTGGCACAACTGGTGAGCGCCGAAGTGAAGTTGCAGCCCGTGCAATCCGTGCAATTACAAAAGCATTAGCCAATAAAACCGATCAAGTACTTGTTGTCACAACTCATGGTGGAACTGCTCGATGCATCTTGGGATCTTTGCTTCAACTACCAATGTCGCATTGGGGTGTAATCGGTGGGCTTTCAAATGCATCATGGTCAATTCTTGAACGTACTCCACGTCAGTGGCATTTAGTTGAACATAACGCAGGGTCTATTCCTGAACCCGTTTATGGCGAAGAAAGTGGCGCCACACCTGCATAAATTCACAAGCGCACATACGGTAAGGTCAGCACTCGTTAGAAATCTAGAAAACCAACATTCTAGAAACAAGGGGCTATAGCGCAGCTGGTAGCGCACCTGCATGGCATGCAGGGGGTCAGGGGTTCAAATCCCCTTAGCTCCACGTATGAATAACAACGGTAATGAGGAGCGCGAACACGCGGCATATGACTTTGCCTACGTTCAAGAAAAGTGGTTGCCAATTTGGGATCAACTTCAACCATTTAAATCAGGCAATAAAGATGACAAGCGTGAGAAAAAATATGTCCTTGATATGTTTCCATATCCATCCGGTGATCTACATATGGGGCACGCAGAGGCATATGCACTTGGCGATGTAATTGCACGTTATTGGGCGCAAAAAGGTTTCAATGTTATGCATCCAATTGGTTGGGATGCATTTGGTTTACCGGCAGAAAATGCAGCAATAAAAAGAAACTCTGATCCACGTATTTGGACTTATGAAAACATTGCAGTTCAAAAATCATCAATGCGTCGATATGCATGTTCTTTCGATTGGGATCGTGTTTTTAACACGTGCGATCCTGAATACTACAAATGGAATCAGTGGCTATTTTTAAAGTTTTATGAGCGCGGCTTGGCTTATCGAAAAGATTCAGCGGTTAATTGGTGCCCAGGGTGCCAGACAGTATTGGCTAATGAGCAAGTAGTTGCAGGCCTTTGTGAGCGATGTGACACAGCAGTTACTAAGAAGAAATTGAATCAGTGGTATTTCAAGATCACAGATTATGCCGATCGTCTACTAGATGACATGGCTCAACTAGAAGGCCATTGGCCAGACAAAGTTCTTACAATGCAGCGCAACTGGATTGGCCGTTCAACTGGTGCAAATGTTGACTTTGTCATTGAAGGTCGCGAAAAGCCCATCACAATTTATACAACAAGACCAGATACTTTATTTGGTGCAACATTTATGGTTGTTGCCGTCGATAGCGAGTTAGCTGCAGAGCTTGTAGTAGGAACTGGCGTAGAAGCAGAGTTTGCAAAGTATCTGGAGACCATCAAGGCGGCAAGTGACATCGATCGTCTTGCTACAGATCGTCCAAAAACTGGAGTCTTTCTCAATCGTTTTGCGATTAATCCAGTCAATGGCCAGAAGTTGCCTATTTGGGCTAGTGACTACGTCTTAGCTGATTATGGAACTGGTGCGATTATGGCTGTTCCGGCACATGATCAACGAGATTTAGATTTTGCACGAGCGATGAAACTGCCTGTTCAAGTAGTTGTAGATACAGGTGGAGAAGATCCAAATACTTCAGGCATTGCAACCTCCGGTGATGGAGAGTTGATCAACTCTGATTACTTAAATGGTCTAAACAAATCTGATGCAATCGCTGCAATTAATAAGAAATTAGAGGTAGATAAAAAAGGCGCTGCAGCACGAAACTATCGCTTGCGTGATTGGTTAGTCTCACGTCAGCGATATTGGGGCACTCCGATTCCTATTATTCACTGTCCTTCATGTGGTGAAGTTCCTGTGCCGCTAGATCAATTGCCACTTACTTTGCCTGATGCTGAGGGCTTAGATTTAAAACCAAAGGGCACATCTCCCTTGGGTGCTGCTACCGATTGGGTAAATGTTAAGTGCCCTAAATGCTCTGCAGATGCAAAGCGCGATACAGACACGATGGACACATTTGTGGATTCGTCCTGGTACTACCTGCGCTATGCCGACCCAACCAATGCCAACGAACCTTTCTCTAAAAAATCAGTTGATACGTGGTTGCCGGTAGATCAATATGTAGGTGGAGTTACACACGCGATTTTGCACTTGCTTTACAGTCGATTCTTTACCAAAGTCCTAAACGATATGGGAATGGTTGATTTCAATGAACCATTCACACGACTTCTCAATCAAGGCATGGTCGTAATGGACGGTTCTGCAATGTCAAAGAGTCGTGGCAACTTAGTTCGTCTTTCTGATGAGTTAGAAAACCATGGTGTGGATGCGATTCGTCTTTCCATGGTTTTTGCTGGACCACCAGAAGATGATGTTGATTGGTCTGACGTATCACCTTCTGGTTCAGTTAAATTCTTAACTCGTGCATGGCGCTTATCTGGTGATGTAACAAGCGCCCCTGGTGTCGACTTTAGTAAAGGAGATTTGGCTCTACGCAAAGCAGTACACAAAGCGTTACATGATGCATCATTTGCAGTTGAATCATTCAGATTTAACGTTGCAGTAGCTCGAGTAATGGAGCTAGTAAATGCAACGCGTAAAGCAATAGATTCTGGATGCGGCCCGACAGATCCGGCCGTGCGCGAATCAGTTGAAGCTATTGCAATCATGCTTTCACTAGTTGCTCCATTTACATCTGAAGAGATGTGGGAGCGCTTAGGTCACAAACCATGTGTAGCACTTGCTGGTTGGCCCAAGGTTGATCCAACTTTACTTGTTGCCGATGCAGTAACAGTTGTCGTCCAGATTAATGGGAAAATTATTGACCGAATTGATGTTGTGCCAACAATTTCAGAGGCGGAGTTAGAGGCTGCTGCATTGGCTCTTCCATCAGTTGTCGCTGCATTGGCAGGCGTAGTCATAAACAAGGTAATCACGCGCGCTCCAAAACTAGTAAATATAGTTATCAACAGTTAGAACTTATATGGATTCCATCTACCTCATCCTGGGCCCAGAATCGGCTTTAGCAGAAAGGGCATTAACCAAACTGCAAGCAGAGTTAAAAGAAGAAAAATGTGAAGTTACAACTTTATTTGCTGCCGACACAATCGTTGGTGATATCGCCGATGCCTTAGCGCCATCATTATTTTCGGAGCGAAGAGCTTTAATCATCCGCGATCTGCAGGATTTACCAGAAGATAACCGCCCTGAGATTACGCGCTACATCGAGGCTCCCGATGAATTAACAACTGTAATTTTCGTCCATAAAGGTGGAGTCAAAGGTAAAGCACTTATTGATGCCATCAAGAAGGTCAAACCACAGTTAGTTGTATGTGATGCTCTGAAAAAAGAGGCAGAGAAGGCTGATTTTACTAAATCACTTTTTCTTGATTTAGGTAGAAAAGCTTCACCGGCTGCAGTTGCTGCATTAATAGGCGCCCTAGGAAATGACTTACGAGAACTTGCCGCCGCAGTAACGCAAATATCAGCCGATGCCCCTGCTGGAGTTATTGATGAATTGATGGTCGATAAATACCATCAAGGACGTATTGAAACAACAGGATTTGATGTTGCCGATGCAACACTAGATGGAAACCTGCCCGCGGCTTTAATCGCGCTGCGTAGTGCACTTGAAACTGGAACAGATCCTGTGATGATTACGAGTGCAATTGCATCATCGCTTCGCTCACTGGCAAAAGTTTCTGGAGCAAATCGCAATCAAAAATCTTTTGAGTTAGCTGGAGCTCTAGGAATGGCTCCTTGGCAAATAGATAAAGCACGCAGACAGTTGGCTCGATGGAATCCTGGCCAGATCGCTGATGCAGTTGGGGCCATCGCAACGGCAGATGCTGAAGTCAAAGGTGCTGCAAGTGACCCGATTTATGCGCTTGAAAAGGCTGTAACAAAGATCGCTTCCTCGCAATTTGACCGCTAGACACACGCTTGCGTACGCTTACGCTCTGCCCAACAGCCCTTCGGTCCCAATGACTGATCGGGTAGGGCTAAAAATGAACTGGAGTAACACGTGTACGCAATCGTTAAAGCTGGCGGACGCCAGGAGAAGGTCGCAGTTGGCGACACAGTAATCGTTGATCGCATCGACGCTGCTACTGGTGCAACTGTTTCATTTCCTGCCGTATTACTAGTAGATGGTGCCGCGGTTACTACCGATGCAAAAACTCTTGCAGGCGTGAAAGTTACAGGCGAAGTTCTAGAAGAGCTCAAAGGACCAAAGATTGATATTTTGCGTTACAAGAACAAGACAGGTCATCGCCGCCGCCAAGGATTTCGTGCGCAGTTGACTCGTGTAAAAATTACCGCCATCAATGGCGCGAAGTAAGGAGACTGAGATAAATGGCAAGTAAAAAGGGTGTCTCCTCGACACGAAACGGTCGCGATTCCAATCCACAGTACCTTGGCATCAAGCGTTTTGGTGGACAAGAAGTTAATGCAGGCGAAATTCTTGTTCGCC
>Ga0209442_1000140_pt1 | contig 42167 bp, 42 predicted proteins | sample LauGreSBDMM110DD_2_FD_187565 | JGI IMG/M metagenome (GOLD analysis project Ga0209442, IMG submission 187565) | Freshwater lake microbial communities from Lake Michigan, USA - Sp13.BD.MM110.DD (SPAdes) (version 2) | ecosystem: Environmental > Aquatic > Freshwater > Lake | place: Lake Michigan...
ATCCCTTGCGGGAACTAACACCTCAAGCTAGCGCGTCTGCCAATTCCGCCACCCGGACTAAGTGATGGTCAAGGATAGCAATCCAGTGCCACAATAGCGAAATGTCTTCCTCTCATTCAACGGAAATCGTCGATGAAACGATTCGAATTTGCCGAGAATTGATACAGATTCCAAGTGTTAATTTTGGCGATGGAAATGGTAACGAAAAAGAAGTTGCCGATCTCGTTGTCAGACTTTTGGACGAGGTGGGAATTAAGTCAAGAATTTATGAATCAGCACCTGGTAGATGCAATGTAATTGCACGAATAAAGGGCAGTGACAGCAAGCTTCCGGGATTGGTTGTGCATGGTCATTTAGATGTAGTTCCCGCTGATGCATCCGATTGGTCTGTTGATCCGTTTAAAGGCGAAATCAAAGATGGGTATATCTGGGGCCGTGGGGCCGTTGATATGAAAAATATGAATGCAATGATTCTTGCAACAGTTCGCCACTGGTCTCGTACCGGATTTATTCCAAAGCGTGACATCGTTCTCGCCTTTTTTGCTGATGAAGAGGCAGGTAGTATTTTTGGTTCGCATTTCATGGTTGATCATCATCCAGAGGTTTTCGCCGGTTGTACGGAAGCTATCTCTGAAGTCGGAGGTTTTTCAGTAACTCTACCTAATGGCAAACGGCTCTACTTAATAGAAACTGCCGAAAAGGGGATTCATTGGATGCGATTAACAGCACATGGCCGTGCAGGCCATGGCTCTTTGATGAACCAAGAGAACTCGGTAACTCGAGTTTCAGAAGCCGTTGCAAGAATCGGTAACCATCAATGGCCACAACGCTATAGCAAGACAGTGAAGGTTTTTTTTCAGAAAATTGCCCACGTTACTGGACGAAACTACGACGAAGATGATTTACAGCCATTGTTGAAAGAGCTTGGGTTTGCTTCTCGCATGATTGGTGCAACTCTACAAAATACGGCGAATCCCACAATGTTGGATGCTGGTTATAAGGCCAATGTGATCCCGGGATCAGCAACAGCGGTTATTGACGGCCGATTTATTCCTGGGCATGAAGATGAACTTAATGAAACTATAAAAAATCTAGTTGGTCCAGATATCGTAATTGAGACGATTACAAACGATAAAGCTTTAGAGGCTCCTTTTGAAGGCGATTTAGTCGATGAGATGTGTCGGGCATTGATAAAGCACGACTCGGATGCGATCCCGGTTCCCTATGTAATGAGTGGGGGGACAGATAATAAAGCCTTAGCTGATCTAGGAATTATTGGTTATGGTTTTTCACCGCTGCGTTTGGCTCCTGATTTTGATTTCATGGCTATGTTTCATGGGGTGGATGAACGAGTTCCGATAGATGGTTTAACTTTCGGAGTCCTAGTTTTAAAGGATTTTTTAGAAAGCGCTTAAAAACTTACATCATCGAGTGCAGTACGAACTATTGATGGAAGTTCAATCTCTTCACTTTTTAAAATGCCTCTTAACTGAGCACCAGTGCGCGCTCCCACTAGGGCCGTTGTTACACCGGGTGCATCTCTAACCCATGCTAAGGCGATTTCAAGTGGGGAGAATCCGAGTCCTTGTGCGGCGACAACTACTGCTTCGACAATTCGCGCCGATTGATCGTCAAGATATGGCTCAACTTGTTTTGCAAAGTGTGGCGCGGCAGCACGTGAGTCACTGGGGATTCCCTTTCGATACTTACCGGTTAAGACACCACGCGCCAACGGGGCCCACGCTATAAACCCTAAGCCGCAGTTTTCGGCTGCGTCGAGAATTTCATTTTCTGCATTTCGGTTGAGAAGTGAATATTCATTTTGAGTGCAAGCAAGGGGAGCTTTCATAGAATTAGATTGTTGCTGAGTTGCGGCTCTAGCCAATTGCCATCCTGAATAATTACTTACACCAACATAGCGAGCACGCCCAGTTGTGTAGGCGTAATCCAAGGCAGACAATGTTTCCTCAATAGGAGTTAATTCATCCCAGCTGTGAATCTGCCATAAGTCGACGAAGTCAGTTCCCAATCGCTCAAGTGTGCGATCTAAATCAGCAATAAGAAATTGTCGAGTTGCATTGACTCGTCGTGCATTCTCATTAAGGTTAATCCCGGCCTTGCTTGCGATTACGACGTCATCTCGTTTAAACAACGATGATATGAGGCCTCCAATTAATCTTTCGCTATCTCCGTCCCCATATGAAGGCGATGTATCAAGAAAGTTCCCGCCAGCATCTAGAAAGGCACGGCACTGGTCTGCTGCCTCTATCTCATCAGTGTCTCGACCCCATGTCATAGTTCCTAAACCCAAGCGCGAAAGTTCCAATCCGCTACTTCCTGCGCGTCGTTTTTCCATGGGGCGACGATAGCAAGGCATGGCGAGCAAAGCTGCGATAACCTTTGATTTATGCGAGTAGTTTTAATAAGACATGCACATTCACAAGCAAATTTGAAGGGTGTTTTGTCTGGAAGGCGTCCAAATGTTCATCTTTCTAAAGCTGGCATTGAGCAGTCCAAGGATCTAGCTCGAAGATTAGGTGACTTTATTCCACATGAGATTCGAATCTCGCCGATGGAGCGCTGTTTGGAAACTATTACTCCGTGGCTGGAACAAAAATCGAACTCAAAGAGAGTAAAGCCAAAACCCATTTTTGATGGTGGCTTAACAGAGGTTGATTACGGTGATTGGTCCGGAAAGAAATTATCGGTTTTAAGTCGCAATAAACTCTGGACAGTAGTTCAAAACACACCCAGTCAGATGTATTTTCCTAAGGGTGAGGGAATTTTGCAGATGCAATCCAGAGCGCTCCATGCGATTCACAAAAGCATCGATAAGAAGGCTAAGGGACCCTTAGTTATTGTTAGCCATGGAGATGTGATTAAGTCGATTATTGCCTCTGCCCTTGGCATGCATCTGGATGAGTTTCAAAGAATTATTATTGATCCATCATCCATAAGTGTTCTTGACTTTTCAATGGAAAAACCTCGTGTATTACTTCTGAATGATGTTCGAGCAGTGGTCACCGATCTATTAACTGGAAAAACAAGAAACGCTAACTTGCTCGGCGGCGGCGGCGGCAAGTGAGGTACGAATTTTTTGGCCCTGATCGATTCGTTGTAGGAACTATTGGAGCGCCGGGGGAGAGAGCTTTCTTCGTTCAAGCTCGAAAAGAGAGAAAGGTTTTTTCGGTTGCTATTGAAAAAGATCAGGTAAGAGCAATTGTTGCCCGCCTCGAAGTGATGATTGCAGAGATTAAGAGAACTAACCCTTTTGAAATAGTTGAGATCACATCAATTGATGATGCCCCTTTAGAGACTCCAGTTGATTCTTTGTTTACCACGGGTGCCATATCAATTTCTTGGGATAACGAAGTTAAAGCTATCAAATTTGAGTTCCTTGAATCTTCAACAGAAGAAGATGGGGAAGACAGCCAAATACTCGCCCTATCGATTAACTTGAGCGCTGCACAATCTTTTGCACTGCGATCTAAAGCCGTCATAAATGCTGGTCGTCTACCCTGTCCGTTTTGTTCGATACCTATAGATCCGCGCGGACATCTTTGTCCTCGTGCAAATGGCTACAAGAGATAGTGAACTCTAGAAGATGTACCTTCAGAGATGAGTGATCAAATCAGAAAGCAGTTAGCAATCGCGCAGAACGAGTTGACGGTGACTGGAAGGCTAGTTGATGCGTCAAATGCAACTTTGTATGCACACGTTGCATTTGAAGATGAAAAGATCATTTGTATTTATAAACCGATCGCAGGTGAGCGACCGTTATGGGATTTTGATCTCGGGTGTCTGGCTCATCGAGAGTATGCGGCCTACTGTGTAAGTAGTTTTCTTTCCTTAGATCTTGTTCCATTTACTGTCCTACGTAATGGACCATATGGAGAAGGGATGGTGCAAGAGTGGATCGACATTGATGAGTCAATAGATCTTTCTGTGTATTTCTCTCAAGATGATTTTAAATTGAGAAGAATGGCACTATTTGATGCGATCATCAATAACACTGATCGAAAGATTGGGCATCTTTTACCAACTGTTCAGGGAGGCCTTTTTGGTTGTGATCATGGTGTGACTTTTCATAGAGAGGACAAACTGCGAACAGTTTTATGGCAGTGGTCGGGAGAAGACTTCACTACTGAAGAGATCGAAATTCTGATTAAATGCAAAGAGGGTCTAGAAGGTAAGTTAGGGGAAACTCTTGCTCCTTTGCTGACAAAGGAAGAAATTCAAGCATGTTCGGCTCGGATAGCTCGCATGCTTTCCGAAGGTAAGTTTCCGGAGCCTTCACCAAATTGGCCGGCAGTTCCTTGGCCTGCCTACTAGTTTTCTAAAATTTACCGCTAGTGTTTAAAGGATTGTGGACAGATTCTCACGTGAGTTAGTTTCGGGATCAACGGGAATTATCGAAGTAATCTGTCGTAGAATCAGTAAATGAGATCCTGGAAGCCCTTAGCAGTCGAAGATCTGACTTCAATCGTTGATTTCCCTCAGGTGAATCTGAATGATTCCGCTTCTTTGGTTAAAAAATCACTCACTAAAAAAGATATGTACCGGATGTATGTCTGTGGAATTACTCCCTACGATGCGACCCATCTTGGACACGCTGCAACTTATCTTTCCTTTGATCTCATACATCGCCTTCTACTATCAAGTGGAGCTAGGGTGAACTATGTCCAAAATATCACCGACATAGATGAGCCACTTTTAGAGCGTGCCAATCGAGATGGTGTCGAATGGAATGATCTTGCCTCTAATCAAATAGAGCTTTTTAGACAAGACATGCTCGCTCTAAACGTTGTACCACCGACCCATTATGTAGGAGCTATTGAAGCTATTCCACTTGTTACGCAAGCGATAGATATCCTTGTGAGTAAAAATCACACATACACTATTGGCAAAGATATATTCTTTTCAGTCAATCACGACAATAGATTCGCAAGTATCTCGCACTTAAAAAAGAAGGAGATGATTGATCTATTCGCTCAACGTGGTGGCGATCCGAACCTGTTTGGGAAAAAAAATCCGCTAGATTGCCTCGTATGGATGGCTCAGCGTCCGAGCGAACCTGGATGGCCCTCAACACATGGAGTCGGTCGCCCTGGATGGCACATTGAATGCACCGCTATAGCGTTGGAGTTTTTGGAACCTGATTTATTGAGCGAAACTTTAATCGATATACAAGGTGGAGGTAGCGACCTAATCTTCCCTCATCATGAGATGTGTGCATCTCAAGCTAGAGCGATCTCAGGCAAAGAACTTGCATCTCATTTTGTTCACGCGGGGATGATCGGCCTAGATGGTGAGAAGATGAGCAAGAGTAAGGGAAATTTAGTTTTTGTTTCATCATTGTTGGCCTCTGGCATCGATCCCTTTGTAATTCGCTGGGCATTGATGCGTGATCACTATCGAATCGATCGTATGTGGAGTGAACAAATTTTAATTCAAGCTTCTGCTGAGGTAAAGAATTTGAGAAATGTGATGAGCTCTCAAACTATGGCACCGACGGATAAACTCGCGTCAAAAATTGTTGAGTTCTTGTCTGATGATCTCGACACACCATCTGTGGTAGCGGCCATCAATGATTGGGTGAACCAGAGTTTGAAAGGAACTTCAGGGGGAAACCCGGCTCAGATTTATGCCGTTCTAAATAATCTTCTTGGGTTTTCGCGCTAGAAGAATTCCAGTTCTAATCTTCCTGATGGCGACGAAGGTATCTTTCGAATTCTTTGGCGATAGTTTCACCTGAAGCTTCGGGCAATTCAAGTGCATCTTTGCTTGCCTCAAGTGTTTTTACATATTCGGCAACGTCTGCATCTTCTGAAGCCAATTGTGTTACAGATACTTCCCATTCTTCAGCCTGTTCTGGGAGTTGACCTAAAGGAATTGTTATCTCCAGGTAATCCTCAATCGCCTGTAATAAAGCCAAAGATGCTTTTGGAGATGGTGCATTCGGTGCATAGTGGGGAACTGAAGCCCAGAGAGATAGGGATTCGATGCCTCGCTTCGTGCAACCATCCTGTAAAACTCCAATGATCCCTGTTGGTCCCTGGTAAGCAGAGGGTTCTAATTCAAATTTTGCCGCGATATTCATGTTCGAAGATGCAGCGATCACTTTTATCGGCCTTGTATGTGGGCAGTCAGAAAGCATTGCACCAATTGTTACAATCATCGCACTCTCGAGATCATCAGCAATATCTAGAATCTCTCTTGAAAAGGATTTCCAACGCATAGACGGCTCTACACCTGTAACGATAATGAGATCCCGTTTCATCGATGGCACGGATAGGCCAAAGATCTGCGTCCCTGGCCACGTTATTTCTCGCTGGGCCGATTCATTCACTCGTATTTGAGGTCGGCTCACTTGATAGTCATAAAAATCTTCTGAGTCCACCTGAGCAATCAATACTGGTACAACATCATCGTCAGATTCTTGCCAGGCAGAGAGTAGGTGTTCTATGGCACCAGTTGCTGCTTCGGCACCATCGTTCCAACCAGAGAACGCAATAAGCATAAGAGGGTCACGTAGCATCGGTATTTGAAGAATCTCCACGAATGTAACCTTACGGTAACCTTGTCCAAGTGAACACGCGAAATCTAGACCGACTGCAGGGGTTGTTGCGTCTGGCTCTTTCCGAACGTGTGGTGATCGCCGATGGTGCTATGGGAACGATGCTCCAGGACGCCGATCCCACGTTAGAAGATTTCCAAGGGCACGAGGGATGCAATGAAATCCTTAATGTTAGTCGTCCAGATATTGTCCGTTCTGTTCACGATGCCTACTTGAAAGTCGGAGTAGATGCCATTGAGACCAATACTTTTGGTGCTAACTGGGCGAACTTAGCCGAGTATGGAATAGAAGATCGTATTTATGAGTTGGCCTACGCCGGGGGTGTAATTGCGCGAGAGGCTGCAGATGCGTTTTCGACGCCAGAGAAGCCTAGATTTGTACTTGGTTCACTGGGGCCAGGAACAAAGCTGCCTAGTCTCGGTCATACAAGTTATGAAAAACTCAAAGATGCCTATTACTTAGCATCAAAAGGTTTAACCGATAGTGGCAGTGATGCTTTGTTGATTGAAACTTCACAAGATCTTTTACAGGTAAAAGCCGCAGTTAACGGTGCGCGGTTAGCGATTTCCGAATCTGGTCGAGACATTGTCTTAATCGCACAAGTAACCGTGGAAACAACAGGAACTATGTTGGTTGGTTCAGAGATTGGTGCTGCTTTGAATGCGTTGCAACCACTTGGAATTGATTTGATTGGTCTCAACTGCGCCACTGGTCCAGCAGAAATGTCAGAGCACTTAAGATATCTGAGCAAGAATGCAGATATTGCGATATCTGTTATGCCTAATGCGGGTCTTCCAGTTCTTGGTCCAAAGGGCGCCAGTTACCCACTGGGGCCAGAAGAGTTAGCTAAAGCTCTAGATACCTTCGTTTCAGATTATGGAATTTCGCTCATAGGTGGTTGTTGCGGAACAACTCCGGCACACTTAGAGGCGGTTGTAAAAAAATTGGATCGTAAGAGTTTCGTAAAAAGGACGCCAACAATTGAACCTGGTGCTTCATCTTTGTACCAATACGTACCTTTTAGACAGGATAAAACATATTTAGCGATCGGAGAGCGCACTAATGCAAATGGCTCCCGTGCATTCCGCGATGCACTCCTCGCACAAGATTGGGAAAAATGTGTTGAAATAGCAAGAGATCAAATTCAAGAAGGTGCACACATGTTAGATCTCTCTGTTGATTATGTAGGAAGAGATGGCGCAGCCGATATGGCTGAACTCGCTTCCAGATTTGCAACATCAAGTACATTACCAATAGTTCTAGATTCAACTGAACCTCTTGTACTTAAGGCTGGTTTGGAACACCTTGGCGGAAGATCTGTGATCAACTCGGTCAACTACGAGGATGGCGATGGACCCGGTTCTAGATTTGCAAAAATTATGCCTTTAGTAAAAGAACATGGTGCGGGAGTTGTAGCACTGACTATTGATGAAGAAGGGCAGGCAAGAGATTGCGATTGGAAATTAAGAGTTGCTCATAGATTGATTTTAGATCTGCGTGATAACTGGGGAATGAATGTTGGAGATATATTAATCGATTGTCTTACTTTTCCGATCGCAACAGGACAAGAAGAAACTCGCAAGGATGGTATAGAAACCATTAATGCTATAAGACAACTTAAGAAGGATTTTCCGGAAGTACAGACAACTTTAGGGATCAGCAACGTCTCCTTTGGCCTCAACCCAGCATCTCGAATTGTTCTCAACTCTGTTTTCCTTCATGAATGCGTTCAAGCTGGTTTAGATTCGGCCATCGTGCATCCTTCAAAAATTACACCTATGAACCGAATTGATGAAAGAGCCAAAGAAGTAGCCTTGGATCTGATTTATGACCGTCGAATTTTTGATGGATCTGAATGCACCTACGATCCACTGCAGGAGTTCTTACGTCTATTTGAAGGCGTCGAACTTGCTTCGAGCAAGAATGCACGAGCAGAATCATTAGCTGCGCTTCCACTATTTGATCGGTTGAAGCGACGAATTATCGACGGTGAAAAAGTCGGATTAGAGAGCGATCTCAAAGAAGCAATGGATCAGGGTACGAAACCGTTGGCAATTATCAACGATCACCTTTTAGAAGGAATGAAGGTTGTGGGGGAGCTATTCGGTAAGGGGGAGATGCAACTACCTTTCGTTCTTCAAAGTGCTGAGGTAATGAAAACTGCTGTCGCACTCCTTGAACCATTTATGGAAAAGACAGGTGACGAAGGTCGCGGAACTATGCTTTTGGCAACTGTAAAAGGTGATGTTCACGATATTGGTAAGAACCTTGTCGATATTATTTTGACGAATAATGGCTATCGAGTTGCTAATATTGGAATTAAGCAGAGCATTAATCAAATAATCGATGGTGCTATCGAAGCCAATGCTGATGCGATCGGTATGAGTGGTTTACTCGTCAAATCAACTGTCATCATGAAAGAAAATCTTCAAGAGATCACATCTCGCGGCCTAGATCAACGCTGGCCCATCGTCCTTGGCGGAGCAGCACTTACCCGCGCATATGTTGAGCAAGATCTTGCCGCAATCTTTCCTGGAGAAGTTCGATATGCCAGGGATGCCTTTGAAGGTTTGCGGTTAATGGATTCGATCATGGCAGTTAAACGTGGTGAAGTAGGTGCAGCATTACCGCCTCTGAAAGAGCGCAAAACTATTAATACTAGGACAAAAGATGTTGATCTCAAGTTAGACCTCGTGCGAAGTGATGTCAGCGAGAATGTCGAAATACCGGTTCCACCTTTCTTTGGTTCAAGAGTGGTGAAGGGAATTTCACTTGCCGATTACTCAGGCATGCTCGATGAACGGGCTCTGTTTGTTGGACAGTGGGGTTTGAAAGGCAACCGAGGCGAGTATGAAGATATGGTCGTAACACAAGGTCGCCCAAGGTTGCGTGCATTAATGAATGAAGTACAGGCAAATGGTTGGTTAAATGCCGCCGTCGTTTATGGATATTTCCCGTGCTACAGCGAAGGAAATGATCTAATTATTCTCCACCACGAAGGTGAGAATAAAGGCTCCGAGCGTTTGAGATTTACATTCCCAAGACAGCGTCGTGATCGACGGTTGTGTATCAGTGATTTCTTTGCAACAAAAGCCTCAGGTAAAGTCGATGTTGTTGCATTTCACGTCGTAACCATGGGCGCGTCAGTGAGCCAAGCAGCAGCTAAGTTATTTGCAGCTGATAAATACCGCGAATATTTGGAGCTTCATGGTTTATCTGTGCAACTTACTGAGGCACTTGCAGAACATTGGCATGCGAGAATGCGCGAAGAACTTCACGTTAAGGCAGATGATTCTGTAGAACTCCAAGGGATTTTAGATCAGGGCTATCGAGGCTCCCGGTATTCATTTGGTTACCCGGCCTGCCCGGACTTAGAGCAACAGGTGCAGCTATGTTCTTTGCTGGAGCCGAAGCGAATTGGTGTGGAACTTTCTGAGGAGTTCCAACTTCATCCAGAGCAATCGACCTCAGCAATTATTGTTCATCACCCCGAAGCTAAATATTTTAATGCGAACTAATCATAGATGTTAGATTTTTTTGAAGCTGTTTTCTTTGACATGGATGGATTGACTGTGGACTCAGAGCCCCAGTGGTTAATTTCTGAAGAAGAGGTGGTCGCTCCATTTGGATATCAGTGGACACAGGCCGATCAGGTGGCATGTCTTGGAGGTCCGCTAGAGAAATTGGGCGATTACATGTCCAATAAATGCAACAACATAGAACCCTCATCTTATTTCGTAAGGGAGTTAATTAGGATCCAAGCACAGCGGATGCGAACGCAAACCGCTGCTATGCCTGGAGCAATCGAACTTGTTAAATCTTTGAAATCAAATGGTGTAAAAACTGCGCTGGTTTCAGCCAGCCCACGTGTAATCGTTGAGGCGGTTCTAGATAATATTGGTCACGATCTTTTTCCTATCTCAATAAGTGGAGACGACGTAGCAAAGACAAAACCTGATCCAGAAGGATATTTAAAGGCTGCAAATATATGTGTCAGTGAGATCAAGAACTGCTTAGTTTTTGAAGACTCTCTACCAGGCATGAAGGCAGCCATAGATAGTGGAGCATGGTTAATTGCCGTACCACATATGGTTGAAATTGAAGAAAGTGCGCGTGTTCGAAGTATTAAATCTCTTGCTCAATTAGATTTTGAAAAACTTAGGTTGTTAAGCAGGGATTTCTCTCTAACAATCTAAGAGTTGTGTGCGGGACAGATGTTTTTGAAAAAACACCAGTCACAAAGTCTGGTGGGATTAGGCGGCCAATAATCCCTTTCTATCGAAATAAAGATCTCTTTAGCCACCCGCAATAACACTTTCTCAGTTGATTCTAAATCGGCGATTGTTGGTTGGCTTTTTAATAATTTTCCATCGCCTAAATAGATCAGTTGGAGTAGGTGAGGCAGGACACCATTATTTTTCCAATAAAGAAGAGCGTAAACACGCAACTGGAAAAGTGCTTTCTCCTCCCATCCTGGTTTTGGAGCTTTTCCGGATTTGTAATCGACGATACGTACCTCTCCAGTTTGCGCAACATCTAAACGATCTACATATCCATGCAGGTAGATGTTTTGGGCTAGATCGTTTTCTAGGTGTATTTCACGATGAGTTGCTTCGAAAGCTTTAGGATCTTCAACAGTGAAATATGTTTGCAAAAGGGATGCGGCTCGATCCAGCCATTCTTTCTCACTGCTCACTAGATCTTTTAACTCTGGCTTAGCTTCGATCTGTGCTTTCCATCGCGCAGGAAGTAGTTCTATGGCCGTCGCGGGAGTTCGATCAATGGCCTTTGACTCAAATAAATCGTGGAGAACGGTGTGGATAAGAGTTCCTCTCTCAGCATCTAAAGATGGAGGTTCAGGCAACTTATCAATTTTACGATAGCGATAAAGTAGCGGGCAGTTTTGATACTCACTTACGGCGCTAGGGGAAAGTCGCAGAGGTTGATTAATACTCATGTGGCGCAAGATACCCCTACCTAGTTGATTTAATTCGCCTAAGATGCTCCCGTGTCTAACCTAGGTTTTTTCGCCGCTGGCGATCGGATTCAATTGACCGATCCCAAAGGAAAGCTATATAGCTTCACAATTACTCCTGGAAAAGAGTGGCACACGCACAAAGGCTGGATCACTCACGATGATTTGATCGGTATGCCTGAAGGTTCTGTTGTCACGACTACCGCAGGACTGGCATTCTCTGCATTTAAGCCACTGTTAGCAGATTTTGTTTTAACTATGCCTCGCGGTGCAACGATTGTTTATCCAAAAGATGCCGCAATGATAATTGGAGTAGCAGATATTTATCCTGGCGCCCGGGTTCTCGAAGCGGGCGTAGGAAGCGGAGCATTAACTATTTCCTTACTACGAGCCGTTGGCTCTGCGGGCTTGGTTCATTCCGTAGAGAGACGAGAAGATTTCGCTGCGATTGCGCGATCTAATGTTCAAGATTATTTCTCAGGGGAGATTGATAATTGGATTCTTGATGTGGGAGATTTGCAGAATCAAGCCTTTGAGAGTCAATTTGATCGTGTTGTTCTGGATATGTTGGCACCGTGGGAGTGCATCGACATATCTGCAAAAGCTCTACGCCCAGGTGGAGTATTTCTTGCCTATGTAGCAACAACCACGCAACTATCGGCCACGGCTGAAGCTCTAAAAAATGATGGACGTTTTACTGAACCTGAGAGCTCTGAAACATTAGTTCGCGGTTGGCATCATGAAGGTTTGGCAGTTAGGCCTCAACAACGAATGATCGGTCATACCGGTTTCTTAATTCAAAGTCGGCGAATGGCACCTGGTGTACCAGTTTTGGCTAGACGTCGGCGACCTGCTAAAGGTGCTTACGGTGTCTCGGAAGATTGAACGATTAGTTAACTTAACAATCGCACTGCTAGCGACAAAGAGATTCTTAACCAAATCCGAAATATTTAGAATTGTTGAAGGCTACGAAGGAACACCTGAAACAAAAGAGCGTATGTTTGAGCGAGACAAGGACGATCTTCGAGCATTAGGAATCGAGATAGCGGTTGGCAGTTTCGACCCCGTTTTCTTAGATGAAGCTGGGTACAAAATTAATTTTGAAACCTATCAAATGGATCTAGGTGTGCTTTCACCATTGGATTTATCCATACTCTCTCTAGCGGCACAATTCTGGCAGGGAGCAGCATTAGATGAGGCCGCCCATAACGTCGTACGCAAGCTTGGATCATTAGGTGTTTCATCTGACTTGTCCGATATCCCGGCTGTCCCTTCGAGATTAGCTAACAGTGGTCAAGACATCGCGATAATTAGTAATGCCATCTCAGAAAAGTCTTTTATCGATTTCAATTATATTTCTTCTGATCTGAAAAGTGAACAACGCTCTGCAATTCCCTTCGCATTAGCGACGCAAAAGGGTTTTTGGTATGTTGCATGCGTCGACCAGGGCAAACAAGATGTACGTATCTTCAGATTAGATCGTATTTCTGGGCGAGTGCAGAAGCGATCTAATCTGATCGCATTTCAGGCACCCACAGATTTTGATTTTTATGCATCGCTTACAAGCGCACAATCGAATGAATTGGCAGTTCTTGATGTTCGAAAAGGTAAGGGTAAAATTCTTCGAAACTTGTCGGTTTCATGCAAAGATTTAGGGGAGTGGGACCGTATAGAGATTCCTATCGTTAGTTTAGAAAACTTGCGCTCTCTTGCACTCTGGCATGGATCCGACGTCCTTGTGCAATCACCGCAAGAGCTAGTCGATCTAATCATAGATTCACTCCGAAAGATCGTAGTTGCCCATGGCTAAAGATTTATCAGCACCCCTTATAAGGACAGCACGTCTATTAGATCTTGTGCCTTACCTAAATTCCCACCAAGGTATTTCTATAGAAGAGTTAGCACAAGAATTTTCTGTCACTTCCGCGCAAATTAGTTCAGACTTAACAACTTTATGGATGTGTGGTCTTCCTGGCTATACGCCTCTGGAACTTATGGATTTAGAGTTCGAATCCGGATATGTGACGATACGAAATGCGGAAACCCTAAACAAACCTCGAAGCATTTCATTTGACGAGGGTTTAGCCCTTCTTCTCGGACTTGAGCTATTACAACAGGCTATTTCATCGCAAAGAGAAGATCTACTCACAGAGATAGGCAAACTTTCGGATCGTCTATCGGAAAAGATAGGGGTGCCTAGGTTAATTAAAGCCTCTCAAGATGTGAGCCCTGAGGTATTTCTTCCCCTCCTTAGCGCTATAGATTCATTCGAAGACCTAGAGATCTCCTATCACGCACTGTATTCAGATGAGATAACGAAAAGGTTGATTAGCCCATTAGCCATTTATCATGAGAATGGGAGCAGTTACCTGCGTGCATATTGTTTCAAAGCAAAGAACATACGAATATTTCGTATTGACAGAATATTGACTCTCATAAACATGGGTAAATCCAAAAAGGTGGATTCGCAGGAGCCCAAACAAACGAAAACTAAACCTGGTTTTGCCAGTGAATCGGCCACCTACTCTTTAAAAATTAATGCTCTAACTAGGGATGTGGTCGAGCGATTTAATCTTGACAACCAGATAGAGATCATCGGTCACGAAGTTGGTAAAATGGTGGAATTAACATCCTTTTCCCGTGAATGGATCCAACGTGCGGTATTGGCAACTGGTTCCGATGTCGAACTAATGGCACCTCCTTATCTGCGCGATGAAATAGCTATAAGCGCCCAACGTCTCCTGGATCGCTATACCCAAAGTAGGAGCCTTTGAGAAGGTATAAACCTGGTGTAAACTCGGGACAGGTTTAAACGATGATGGTGGGAGATTGATATGAATCTAGGCGCACGCGAAATAATCGTTCTACTCATAGTAATTCTTGTCTTGTTTGGCGCGAAACGTTTGCCGGATTCAGCACGCTCACTCGGTCGCTCAATGCGAATTTTCAAGAGCGAAATGAAGGAAATGAAGGCTGATGACAAGCCAGCAAACGACGAAGGAAATCAAGAGAAGTAAAAATATGGCGTCTTCTACTGACGCGAGGATGCCGTTACTAGATCATTTACGGGAGTTTCGTAAAAGAATTGTTCGAGCAGCCATTGCGGTATTCCTTGCCTCCGGTATTGGTTGGTATTTCTACAACACAATAATTACAACGTTGGCTGAACCAGTATGTGATTTGAAATCTGCACAACTTTCTGGCTCAGAAAATTGTGGTGCTCTATATATCAGTGGCGTTTTAGGACCACTCAATTTGCAGATGAAGGTTGCTATCTTGACCGGAGTCATTATTTCGGCGCCATTCTGGTTGTATCAACTATGGGCTTTCATCGCTCCGGCCTTGCATAGAAAAGAAAAGAGAAATAGCTTTCTTTTTATAGTTTCTGCAACCCCGTTTTTCGCATTCGGTGCAACACTTGGTTATCTGATTCTTCCCTTAGCAATAAAAGTTTTATTTGGTTTCACTCCTGAGGCTCTCAATAACTTAGTGAGATTCGATGATTACTTAGATTTCGTTCTCCGCATTATTTTGCTTTTTGGATTGGCTTTTGAATTGCCAGTGTTTCTTCTGACGTTTAACCTAATTGGTTTTTTAAAAGGAAAAACAATTCTTCGTCCTTGGCGAATTTGGATCTTTGGAATCTTTCTCTTCTCGGCAGCTTTTACTCCAACGGCTGATCCCTTCACCATGCTTCTTTTAGCGGTACCAATTATGCTGTTGTACTTTATGGCCGGCTCTATTGCAGTTCTAGTTGATAGAGCCCGCGATAAAAGAGTCGATCAGACAGTCATTGGTAGTTCATCAATAGATTCACCCTCTGCAATCTCTGAATAGTAGATAGGCTCCATCCATGTGGGCACTAGTGATTAACCCTGTTGCGGGTCAGGGAAAAGGTGCAACAGTTGGAACTTACGTTGCTGGCTACCTTAATAAAGCATCTGTTGCCTACACGATCGTTACTGGCAATTCATCCATAGCTTTGACCGACCACTTACAAATTTTTCTTAAATCTAATCCAAATTGCGAGGGTGTTATAGCTGTTGGTGGCGACGGACTTCTCCATATCATTTTGCAAAAGGTGATACCGCTTGGTTTGCCAATCACACTCATTCCAGCGGGAACTGGCAATGATTTCGTTAGATCACTTGGATGGGATTTAGTTAATATTGATGATCAATTGAAGAACGTTCTCTCTGATAAACCCGTAAAGATCGATTTGGGGTTGGTAGACGGCGAATGGTTTGCCAGTGTTTTATCCACCGGTTTTGATGCGGTGGTCAATGAAAGGGCAAATAGACTTAAGTGGCCAAAAGGACCCATGAAATACAATGTGGGAATAGCTTTAGAGTTTCCGAAATTTAAGCCGAAAGACTATGAGATCCATCTCGATGATCGGGTTATATCAACTCAGGCAATGCTGATTGCTGTTGGTAATGCACGATCATATGGTGGAGGGATGCTTGTATGTCCAAACGCTGATCTAAAAGATGGGCTTTTTGATGTGATGGTTCTGCATACGGTTTCAAAGCTCGAGTTTATAAAAACCTTCCCATCTGTATTCATTGGTGCTCACGTGAATCATCCATCGGTGGAGATCGTGCGCAGTAGAAAAGTTCGTATCGAAGCAAATGCTGTTGCCTACAGTGATGGAGAACGGGTAGGTCAACTCCCCGTAAATGCCGAATGCATTCCTGGAGCCATGCTTGGATGGATGCCATGACGACTCCGGCTGCCTCATATGCTGCTGCCAAGAAGCGGGGAGCCCATCCTGTCACAACCGCATTTGTTCAGACATTTGATTTTGAGTTTGATCCCTTTCAGATCTCTGCCTGTCACGCAGTCGAAGATGGCAAGGGAGTACTAGTCGCAGCACCTACTGGAGCTGGTAAAACGGTGGTGGGAGAGTTCGCTGCATACCATGCACTTCAAGCGGGAAAAAAATGTTTCTACACAACCCCAATTAAGGCGCTTTCAAATCAAAAATACACAGAGTTTGCAGAAAAGTTTGGTGAAGATCGAGTTGGTCTACTAACTGGTGATACAAGCATTAATTCTGAGGCTGAAATATTGGTTATGACTACTGAAGTACTAAGAAACATGCTCTATGCCGGTTCAAATTCCTTAACCAACCTAGGCGCAGTAGTGATGGATGAAGTCCACTATTTGGCAGATAAATTCCGCGGAGCTGTCTGGGAAGAAGTTTTGATTCATCTTATGGAAAGTGTCCAAGTTATCTCACTTTCCGCAACGGTTTCAAATGCGGAAGAGTTTGGTGAATGGTTGGGGGAGATACGCGGTGATACGGAGGTTATTGTGAGCGAAATTCGCCCAATACCCTTGTTCCAACATGTATTAATAGGAAATCGCCTCCTAGATCTTTTCGAACAACCCGGTCGTGTAAATCCGGAGATTTTACAGAGAGAGCGAGAGGCGATAAGGCGCTCGTCTATGGGACGAAATCGACGTTCACGTTTTGATGATCCGGGTGATCGCTTATCGCGAGCTGACATTATTGAAAAACTTCAGCGTGAGAATCTTCTACCCGCCATTACCTTTATCTTCTCGCGCATTGGTTGCGATTCAGCTGTGAAGCAATGCCTTCACGCGGGACTGCGTCTGACATCTCCCGAAGAACGTACTGAGATAAGGGCGACTGCGCTTCGATACACTCAAAACATAGCTGAAGAAGATTTAGAGGTTCTAGGATTTAATGATTGGTTAACGGCCTTAGAACGTGGAATTGCTGCACACCATGCCGGTTTATTACCGAGCTTTAAAGGCGCAGTAGAAGATCTTTTTCAGCGAGGCTTGGTCAAGGCAGTCTTTGCAACAGAAACATTAGCTCTTGGTATCAATATGCCTGCTCGAACGGTCGTTCTAGAGAAACTAATCAAATTTAATGGTGAAGCACATGTTCCAATCACTCCAGGTGAGTACACACAATTAACGGGCCGTGCAGGCCGGCGAGGAATCGACATTGAAGGCAACGCCGTTATTCAATGGTCACCCACTGTCGATTCTGCCTCTGCGGCTGGATTGGCTTCGACTCGTACCTATCCTTTACGTTCCTCTTTCTCGCCTTCTTACAACATGTCGATTAATTTGATTGCCCAGTTTGGGCGTGAAAGAGCCAGGCGTTCTCTCGAATCATCTTTTGCACAGTTTCAAGCCGATCGGGCAGTTGTCGGCTTAACACGACAAATTCATAAGAATGAATCATTAGTCGAAGAGTTGATGAAGGATGCGACGTGTCACTTGGGAGATTTTGCTGAGTACGCACGAATTCGAAGATCGATCAAAGAGGTAGAGGTTCTACTCAGTCGACGTGACCAAAGAAAATCTTTTGACAATCGGCAGAGGGGTCATTTGGAAGGTGAACTATCGGATCTTCGCAAAGATATGAAAAACCACTCTAGCCATGGATGTGCTGATCGTGAAGAACATGCTCGCTTAGCCGAGCGTGCTGGACGACTAAGAAGAGAGAATGAAGGCTTAACATCAAGGGTTGAAAATCGCACACATGTCATCGCGAAAACCTTTGATCAAATCTGCCAAGTTCTTGATCATTTGGATTACATTCAAGGAGAAAAGCCAACTGCCCAAGGCAAGATCCTCACGAAGATTTATGCAGAATCCGATCTCCTCTTAACCGAATCGATCCGCCGTGGTTTATTGGATGATTTAAATGGAGCCGAACTACTCTCGGTGACATCTTGCATGATCTTTGAGTCCAGATCGGCAGAAAATATAGCTCCAAAGATGCCTAGTGCGAAAGTAACTTCCACGATCACGGAAATCGTTTCACTTTGGGCAGAGCTTGAAAAAATTGAGAGTGATTTCGGTGTCAAGACACAGCGTGAGCCAGATGCAGGCTTTGCCTTCATCTCCTATCGCTGGGCAACAGGTAACTCATTGAGTAACGTTCTTAAAGGAAGTGATATGTCGGTTGGGGATTTTGTACGTTCTACAAAACAGTTAATCGATCTTCTTAATCAGATTGCTGGGGCAAGTGAAAATCTTCGTGTGGCCTGCAAGGATGCAGCGAAGAAAATTGACCGTGGTGTCGTTGCATACCTGATGGGGGAGATATGACCCTAATGCTTTTGGATAGTGCATCTCTTTGGTATCGCGCTTACTACGGAATGCCAGATACATTGCTTTCACCAGATGGGATATCTGTCAACGCGGTCCGTGGTTACATTGATATGACGGCTCGTTTAATAAATGTTTACAAGCCTGATCGTTTAGTTGCTTGCTTGGATGGCGATTGGCGCCCAAGTTGGCGAGTTGATCTTTTTCCGGACTATAAAGCAAATCGGCTAGAGGATGAGAGTGAAGAAGAGGAAGAGCCGGAGACGTTGACTCCGCAGATACCGATCCTTCTAGATCTGCTGGACTTGTTTGGAATTCCCGTAGTTGGCGTGGATGACTATGAAGCCGATGATGTAATGGCAACCTACGCCGAGATCGAAAAGGGACCTATCAGAATTGTTACCGGTGATCGTGATCTCTTCCAGATGGTTGATGACAAACGAGATATAAAGGTTGTTTATTTGGCCAAGGGTATTTCACAACATGATTTAGTCGATCTGAAATACGTTTCTGATAAATACTCCATTCCAGGTGATCGCTATGATCTCTTTGCGATGTTTCGTGGTGATCCATCTGATGGTTTGCCGGGCGTGAAAGGCATAGGCGAAAAAGGGGCCGCAATCATTGCAAATAGTTTTGCCACTGCAGAAGATGCATTACTTGCAGCCCATGGGGCCCATGCGGACTTGCCGCCTGCACTTGCCAAGAAAATTATCGCAGGAGCAGATTATTTAAGGATTGCACCAAAACTTGTCAGGGTTGCTCGGGACGCGCCACTGCCGAAAGTTGATATTTCGATGCCAAAAAGCCCATCAGATCTTTCCCAGATCTATCAATACAAGGAACGTTACGCATTAGGTGCAAGCGTTGATCGACTGATCAGTGCACTAGGTTGGTAAACCTCTTTCTTTCGGCCCTTTCGGGATTACTTCTCTCTTGTGCATTTGAGCCTGTAAACCTTTGGTGGGTAGCCCCTTTTGCGATAGCTGGGCATATGCATACCCTTTCAAAAAGTAGACACAAAATTTGGTCTGTAATAATTTTTGCCTTTGTATTTAATGCCGTTTTGCTGCATTGGACTAGTACGTTTGTGGGCTCTGCGCCCTGGTTAATTCTTTCATTCGGTTTATCGTTGTTCTACTTACCCTTGTCTCTGGTTGGTCGTTGGGGGATAGGTGCGTATGCATTGATCTTTATTGCTTTGGAAGAGGTGCGCAATCGGGTTCCATTTGGAGGATTTGGTTGGGCGCGAATTGCCTATTCGCAAGCAGATGCGCTTTATGCCGATATTGCATCGCTCGGGGGAGCTATTGCACTTTCATCGTTGACCGTGATGTTAGGCGCGTTGTTATTCTTTTTAACAAGAAGGGAATTTAATATTCTTCTCTTAGTACCTCTAATTTTTTTGCCTATACCCAACAGTGTTGAGGAAAATGGTCAAACAACAGCGCTATTGGTACAGGGAAATGTTCCGAAAATGGGGTTGGATTTTAACTCACGGGCCGAACAGGTCTTTAACAATCACGTTCTAGAGACTAAACGAGCTTTAGGTAACAATAATAAAGTTGATTTTGTACTATGGCCAGAGAACTCAGTAGATGTTGATCCATTTGCCAATAAAAAGGTATTTAATAGTTTAGAGAGTTTTGAGCCGCCAATGATTGTTGGAGCTATCGTGGATAAAGGTGGACAGCTCTTAAATACGTCAATTTTATGGCAAAACAAGGGTCAAGATATATATGTAAAGCAGCATTTGACACCTTTTGGTGAATACATTCCGGTGCGCTCGTTGGCCGAAAGAATCTCACCGCTTACGGATAGAGTCAATGATTTTTCAGCCGGTAATCAGCAAAAAACCTTTAAAATAGGTGATGCAAAGATCGCACCAATCATCTGCTTTGAGTTAATAGATGATCAAATACTCCATGAAGCTGCGGTTAATTCCAATATTTTCGTAGTCCAAACAAACAGTGCAACCTTTGGCATGTCTGCAGAAAGTGCCCAACAATTGTCGATAACGAGGGTCCGGGCGATTGAACATTCGCGAAATATTCTCTCCGTTTCTACAACCGGTTATTCAGCAGTTATCGATTACAACGGTAAGGTCCTGCAGAAAACATCTATGGCTACGGCAGAACATCTCTATGCAACAGTTGGTTTAATTGACCAGGAATCTATTCGAGACAGATTAGGCGGCTGGGCCAGCGTTTTGACGTTGATCTGGCTCTTGTTCATCTCAAGCCGCAGATGGAATATTCGCCGATAAGTGACATTATGTAAAACTAGGCGAATTCAGAGACCGGAATACAAGAACAGACTAAATTCCGGTCCCCATATGCCCCGTCTATACGCCCCACTGCAGGCCAATACTTGCCCTTTAGACCGATTATTTCACCAGCAATTAATCCATCTCGTTTTTCAGGCAGAGCGCCAGCTTCGCGCGAGTATGAACGATCCCAATTAGCTGCGATTATAGATTCAACGGTGTGAGGCGCATGTCTTAAAGCTGACTCTTCTACTGCGATTAAACCATTAAGTATCTGTTCAATCTCACCATGAATAGAGATCATTGCGGCGATAAAGCGGTCAATCTCCGCCAAATCTTCACTCTCGGTCGGTTCAATCATAAGAGTTCCAGGTACAGGAAAGCTCATAGTTGGTGCGTGGAATCCATAGTCCATAAGACGTTTTGCAACATCGTCAACTGTAACGCCACTGATCTTGGTTATTTCGCGCAAATCTAAAATGCATTCATGCGCAACGCGGCCCTTCTCCCCCGTATACAGAACAGGAAAGTAGGGATTCAACTTTGCAGCCATGTAATTTGCTGACAGGATTGCAATCGATGTTGCACGTGTTAACCCCTGTGCACCCATCATCCGTATATATGCCCAAGATATTGGCAATATGCTCGCAGAGCCAAAAGGTGCACCACTAATTGGCCCCGGTCCAGTTACTGGCCCCGCGGTTTCATCCATCGGATGATTGGGCAGAAATGGCGCAAGATGTGCCTTAGAGATTACAGGCCCAACACCTGGCCCGCCACCGCCATGGGGAATACAAAATGTTTTATGTAAATTCAAATGTGAAACGTCGGCTCCGAACTTTCCTGGTTGAGATAAACCTACGAGTGCATTCAGATTAGCTCCATCAATATAGACCTGTCCTCCAGCGTCGTGAACCATTGCACAAATATCGGTTATTGCAGATTCAAAAACACCGTGCGTTGAAGGATACGTAACCATGATTGCAGCAAGTCTGTCTGAGTACTCGGTGATCTTTGATCGAATGTCGTCAACACTCACATTTCCATGATCATCGCACTCAATAACAACAACTTTCATTCCTGCCATCACAGCACTTGCCGCATTTGTTCCATGGGCACTAGAAGGAATTAAACAAATAGTGCGCTGCTCATCCCCTCGTGAATCGTGATAATTTCTAATTGCTAGTAATCCAGCAAATTCCCCCTGGCTTCCTGCATTTGGTTGAAGACTTACCGCGTCATATCCTGTTATTGCAATCAACCATGTTGATAATTCTGCGATTAATTCTCTATATCCGCCACTTTGTTCGACCGGAGAAAATGGATGAATAGATGAAAACTCTGGCCATGTCACTGCCTCCATCTCAGTTGTTGCATTCAGTTTCATCGTGCAACTACCTAAAGGAATCATCGTTCGATCTAAGGCTAAGTCACGATCAGATAACGTGCGGATGTAGCGCAGCATTGATGTTTCAGATCGATGCGTGTTAAAGACAGGGTGCTGCAGATAAGAGGAAGTTCTTAATAATTCTTGGGGTAATTTCACCTTGTCTACAAGGATCGGCTGAGTTTTAAATATCTGCGCTAGCTGCGTTAGTAGTTGATCGTTCGTTGCCTCATCCAAAGATATTCCAACATGTTTGGCATCAATTTCACGTAAATTGATGCGTAGGGCCCGGGAGGAGTGATGGATGGCGGCAGCATCCTCTACTCGAACAATGATCGTATCGAAGAAATCTTTTGTGACAACTTCATGTCCTGCGCCCTCAAGTGCAACAACTAGCGCAGCAGTTTGCGCGTTAATCTTTCGGGCAATTGTTTTTAGACCTGTTGGTCCGTGCCACATGGCATAGAAGGCGCTAATGACTGCTAATAAAACCTGCGCCGTACAGATATTACTTGTCGCTTTATCGCGGCGAATATGTTGTTCGCGTGTTTGAAGAGCTAACCGAAATGCAGGATTTCCATGTGCATCAACGCTTTGACCCACTAACCGACCCGGTAATGATCTTTCCAAACCAGCTCGAACACAGAGGAAACCTGCATGCGGACCTCCAAAACCCATGGGAACACCAAATCGCTGTGCCGATCCAACTGCAATATCTGCGCCCCACTCCCCTGGTGCTTTCAATACTGTCAGTGCAAGTAGATCAACGGAGGCGATAACAAGAGCATCCTTACCATGAGCTAATTTTGCTATCTCCGTGTAGTTGCGAATCTCTCCATTTGAATCAGGAAATTGAAGAAGCACTCCAAACACATCCGACTCCAATTCCTGAGATTTTCCACCAGTGAAAACTTTATCGACATCTACGACTTTGACTTTAATTCCCAATGGCTTAGCTCTAGTAGTAACAACGGCAATGGTCTGCTCATGAACTTTTTCATCGATGAGAAAGATTGCATCGTCACTACCTTTATACACCCGCCTGGCGAGTGTCATCGCTTCAGCCGCTGCCGTTGATTCATCCAGCATCGAAGCATTAGCTGTTTGCAAAGCAGTTAGTTCACAGACCGCACTTTGATAGGCAAAGAGTGCTTCCAAACGTCCTTGTGAGATTTCAGGTTGATATGGCGTATATGCGGTGTACCAGGCAGGATTTTCTAAAACATTTCGCAATACAACTGGTGGAGTAATCGTTGCGTAATAGCCACAGCCAATTAGGGATGTGAAGATCTGATTTTTTCCAGCTATAGCCTTCAAGGCAGAAATTGTCTCCACCTCTGTAAGGGCTGATGGCAAAATATTGTCTAATTTCTCAGTGATCGCTATATTCTGAGGAACAACGTCGGAGATAAATTCTTCTAGGTTTGAGTAGCCAAGTTCCATAAGCATTGTTGATGCTTGAACTTCATTGGGTCCGATGTGACGATTTTCGAACGCATCGTAATTACTCACACATCACCCGTCCGCTATCAAAGGCTCAGAGTTGAGCTTGGGCGCAAGAGTATTGGTCTTTAGGCGCCTTTGCTCTTTCGACGCATTGAGAGTTCGTCGTTATTTTGACCACTTACAATCTGACCGGCGACCTCACCCTGAAGAATTGAGAGTGAGCCTTCAACTTCATGCCAGACCTTGCCAACTGCGATACCAAATACGCCCTGACCACCCTGTAACAAGTCGATGATCTCATCCGAACTTGTGCACTCATAGATCGAGGCCCCATCACTCATGAGAGTAATTCTCTCTAGCTCTACTACTCCCCTGTTACGCAGATGATCAACGGCGGTGCGAATGTTTTGAAGAGAAACTCCGGCGTCCAATAAGCGCTTAACAATCTTTAAGACCAAAATATCCCGAAACCCATATAAACGTTGTGTTCCAGAGCCACTTGCAGTTCGAATGCTTGGCTCAACCAAACCCGTTCTCGCCCAATAATCTAGCTGCCTATAAGAAATTCCCGCAGCAGCACATGCAGTAGCGCCTCTATAGCCGATCTCTAAATCCTGTGGGGACACGGGAGTTCTCGATTCTCTTGGGGAATGGTTAAAGGTAAGGCCAACTCGCTCTGGATACAACGACCGACACGGTCCAACCCTCTAGTTGAGGTCTAGTCTTTCCTAGCCAATAAAGTCTTCAGGGTTGATCTGGTCTAAAAACTCCCTGAACTTCTCGACCTCAAGATTGGTCCCATCTCCAGCCGGCATCTCAATAGCTGCCTTGTTGAGCAGATCGGCCGAGGCCAAAATGTTGCTGTGTGTTCTAATGGCCAGTGCGATCGCATCCGATGGCCTGGCGTCGATCGTTGTCGCCTGCGATGACTGGTTTCTAATGAGAAGAATGGCTTGAAATACTCCATCAACAACATCGGTTATGTGAACCGCTGTTAGCTCTGCCTCTAGTAGCTCTAGAACATTGCACATCAAGTCGTGAGTTAATGGTCGCGGGGGCACCAACCCCTGTTGGGCAAATGCAATTGCCGTGGCCTCGCCAGTTCCAACCCATATCGGAAGAAATCTAGTGCCGTTGATCTCTTTTAACAGAACTATCGGCTGATTAGAGGGCATCTCTACACGCACGCCCACTACCTCCATAGGAATTAACACGAAAGTGAAATTCAGCGAACTCTGTTAAGGCCACCACGTACAAGGGCTGCATGTAGACGAATAGACAAAGAAGCGATTTCTTTTTGAACCTCTTGTGCGCGAGCCTTTGACTCAGAGTTTTTTTGACGGGTTAGTGGAGTTATAACTTGTTCGATCAAACCAATCTCGCGATCAGCGGCGGATTTAAATGAACGAAGGTGTCGAGCTTCGATTCCAAAGCCCCCCATCTCAGTCACGGCTTTTGCTACCGCTAGTGCGTCCCCATCGTAATGACGACCTCGAGGCGCGATTAATCCATAGCCCTCTAATTCAACTAACTGCTCTTCCTTGAGCCCACTATTTTTTAATAGTTCGTCACGAGATAGACGCATCTCACTTACTTCACCAAATGAACTAGGCGCCATCTCACCATCAATAGTGGCTACGTTTATCGCTGGACGTGGCGTAGCAACAGCACCCGCCTGGGCTGGTTGAAGACCGCGATCTATAGCATCAAGGTTGTCTTTGATCACCTTAAGTGGAAGGTATTGATCTCGCTGTGCCAAGAGCACATATCGCAGGCGCTCAAGATCACTGCTCGTGAACTTTCTATATCCAGAGGGCGTTCTCTGCGGCTCTATAAGCCCCTCAGATTCTAGAAAACGAATCTTAGAGATCGTGATATCGGAGAAATCTCCCCGCAACCGGTTTAGAACTTCACCGATGCTCAAGTACGCCCGCGCTGGAACTGCCATGTCTACTCCCCTAGATATTGATCAAAGTGTAAAGATTCGTGCTTGTAAGGTTTATTTGCTTCCAATAAACAACAGGTGAAATTTTCCAATTTGGAACTCATCACCTGAAACTAAAATTCGCTCTGTTAAAGCATCATTCTCAAAGTAGGTTCCATTAAGTGAGCCCGCATCTGTCAAAACGAAATCATTGCCGATCTTTGCAATCTTTGCATGGACTCTTGAAACCGTAATGTCATCCAAGAAAATATCGCTCTGGCTAGCCCTGCCAATACTTGCCCCATCTGAAGTAATCAGAAATCGTGATCCCTTGTTTGAGCCTCGAGCAATGATCACCATTGATTTTCCGGAGTTCGAGCCTTGAATCGCTGAGATCACTTCACGGTCTTCAGCTGGTAGGCCGGCTATGATCTCTTCGAGTTTATTTGATGGGGACTGACTAACCTGCCGAAGGTTTAGATGTAGGGTCGTTGTTGCTTCATTCTTAGGTGCCTGTGCGACCATGCCCCGACCTCCTTACCGTCAACTTAAGGGTGACAGTAGAGGGCTAAAGTGCTTTGGTCAAGCCGTAATCTGGCCGTATTCGACCGCCGTCAACAGCGCTGATGGCTCCTCTTTTACTTCAATTTTTGCTAGCCAACCCTTGCCATAAGGATCTGAGTTGATGGACTCTGGTGAATCCGACAGAGATGAATTAACTTCGACAACGACCCCAGAAACCGGTGAATAAATATCTGAAACACTTTTTGTTGACTCAACCTCGCCACAAACTTTACCCGCTTTAACAGCCTCGCCCACTTTAGGTAGTTGAACATAGACGATGTCACCCAGTGCTGCTTGGGCGTAATCGGTGATTCCCATCGTGCAGATAGAGGAAGTAATACTTACCCACTCATGTTCCTTCGTATATGAAAACTCATCCGGAATCGATGACATTGTTCCCCCTTAACAGCAAAATCCCCTGACGGGAATATGCAAGACCTGTCGAAATGTAGAGTGCCATGCCCCAAATAGCAAAACTCCATCCAGTCACGAATGCGATATCACCCCATCGGCCATCATTTTGGGCAAGAAGCAACAAGGGAAATGCGTACATGAGATTAAAGGTTGCAGCTTTACCAAGATAAGTGACAGTAAACGGCGGAATTGATCGCCTAGCCATCAAGATTGTGATCAGAGCGAGTAATACATCACGGCCGATGAGCAGAGCCACCATCCAAAGAGGAAGGATTTCTCGTATGAGAAATACAAGAAGAATCGCAAAAATGTAAATTCGATCTATCGCTGGATCAGCTATCTCCCCAAGTCGGGAAGTTTGATTCCATGCCCTTGCTAATTTTCCATCAAAGTAATCGGTTGCTCCCCCGATAGCCAGAACAACAATGGCCCAACCATCTGCTTCTAGATTTAATGCAAGATGTATAAATATAGGCACACCGAGAAAACGTATAAAGGTTAAAGCATTTGGAACAGTGAGCATCGATCTCACTGGTTGTCTCTTTCCTTCACTCGAATCGCCACTTGGACAGGAGTTCCAGGGAACTTAAACTCCTCACGTAAGCGTCTTTCGATGAATCGGCGATAAGAGGCTTCTATCCAGCCACTTGAAAACACGACAAACTTTGGTGGAGCAATTCCCGCCTGTGTTGCGTAGTAAACCTTTGGTTGCTTGCCTCCGCGCACCGGCGGCGGCGTTGCTCCAATGAGCGCTCCCAGAAATGAATTGAGTTTGGCTGTTGGCACGCGGCGCTCCCAGCTATCAAGGGCCGTGCGTAGAGCCGGAGCTAAACGATCTCGATGCCAACCAGTTTTGGCAGCAATATTGACTCGTTGAGCCCATTCCACTTGATCCAAATGCCGATCAATCTCTCTATCCAAAGCGATGCGTCGGTCTTCATCGACTAAGTCCCACTTATTCATAACGATGACCATCGCCTTGCCGGCCTCTTCGACCATTGTGATTACTCGAAGATCTTGTTCGGTAATCGCCTCTGATGCATCCAAAACAACTACGGCTACCTCGCAACGTTCCAATGCTGTGCTTGTTCGAAGTGATGCGTAATAGTCTGTTCCCGAATCTTGATTAGCTCGCTTTTTCAATCCAGCCGTGTCGATAAATCTCCAAACCGATCCACCAAAATCTAAAAGTGAATCAACGGGATCGCGCGTTGTCCCAGCAACATCATCGACAATAGAAAGAGACTGGCCAGCGATAGCGTTAAACAAAGAAGATTTTCCTACATTTGGTCGACCTATCAAGGCCACTTTTCGGTAGCCATCTTGATTCTGCGCCCGACCAACTTCTGGCAACAAGGCAACAATATGATCTAGTAAATCTCCACTACCACGCCCGTGCAGAGCCGAGACAAATCTGGGTTCACCTAAACCCAAACTCCATAATCCATGTGCCTCTGCTTCTTCCCGCTCTCCATCGACTTTATTTCCAATTAAAATTGTAGGTTTCCTTGCTTTGCGAAGATGCTGAACCAAAATGTCATCTTCATCTAATGCACCGACCTGTGCATCTACAACAAAAGCTAAAACATCTGCATCGGCCATTGCCAACTCCGAGCCAGCACTTACTTGAATAGAAATGCCATCAGGTTTGGCTTCCCAGCCACCTGTATCCATAATGATAAATCTGCGACCACCCCATTCACATTCATACTTAACGCGATCTCGAGTGACTCCAGGAACATCTTCAACAATGGCCTCGCGCCGACCTAAAAACCTGTTAATCAAAGTGGATTTACCAACGTTAGGTCGTCCTAAAATTGCAACAATTGGAAGCCCTAGGAGATTTCTTTGTTTCAAAAGCTCCCATATACGTTCAATCGTCTCATCTAAATCTAAGTTAGTTGAATCGATCTCCACGGCATCGTTTGCCATTGCCAAAGGCGAATGTTGCCGAGTGGAGTCAATGGAATCTCTCGAGCCAAGAGAAGCTTTTACATCGACAGACTTGTCATCGATTTCATCTTCGCGCCGGCGGGCCCTTGCATCTAAATCGGCTGTTAAAAATATTTTTAATCCAGCCTCTGGTGCAACCACCGTTCCAATATCTCTGCCCTCGACAACAATGCCACGTTCGCTTGAATCAATGATTTGATGCTGCATCGCCAGTAATTCTCTGCGAATCTCGGGCATAGCACTTATCCGAGAAACATTTTCCGTAACTGATTGCCCTCGTATTGAATGCGTGATTTGAACAGAACCAGCAAATACATTTACTGCAGTTGGATCTGCTTCAAAACGGATTGGATTATCTTTTAGTAGTTGAACAATTGAGAAAGCCTCTTCGCATTTATTTTCTAATGCTAACCACGTTACTGCCCGATAGAGAGCGCCGGTATCTAGATAACTCCATCCAGCTCGAAGGGCAATTGCCTTTGCTGCACTTGATTTTCCAGCACCGCTTGGACCATCTATTGCCACAACTATGCCCATGTGATGAGCCTACTTCTAATTACGAATTGGATGAACGTTCCAGCCCATCGAAGCCAGGTGATCAGAGAGTTTCTTCGCATCTACTGCAGACAAAGCAAGTGTTATTAATGCACTGAGTTGCCCCGGCGAGTGTTCAATGACCAAGTCCTCGACATTGACGCCCAAACTCGAACACTCATTAAAAATCGATGCAAGTTGACCCGGTTTATCGTCGATGACTATCGGTAAATAACTATATTCGCGAGCCTTGCCACCATGTTTGCCAGGTATCGTCTCTCGGCCCTTGCGACCTTGAAGTAAGAGTTTTCCTATCTCGCCTAGATCTTCAAGGCTCTGAATCATCTTGTCGAGGTCTGTACGAAAATCATTTAATAGAGGCGACAACGCTTCTCGATTGGAAAAAATGATCCCCCTCCAGAGGCCCTCATCGGAGCCGGCTATCCTTGTGGAATCTCGTAAACCTTGCCCAGAAAGTTCCATCCATTCCTGACTCGTGCCCACCAGTTGCTTGGCTAATAGTGAGGAAACTATTTGCGGCAGATGGGAGATCTTGGCGACGGCGGCATCGTGATCGATCGCAGAGAGTTTTACAAAGCTGGCTCCCATTAGAGTGATGAGATCTTCAACAATTTGAATGCTTTGCTGATTCGTAGACGATGTTGGAGTAATTATCCAACTGCGGCCTACAAATAGATCCGCTCGTGCGGCGCTGGCTCCCCCAATTTCGCGTCCGGCCATTGGATGGGTAGGAACGAATTTCGCTGATAAACCAGGGATTGTTTCGACCTTTAGTACAACTTCATTCTTAACGCTACCTACATCCATAAATGTCGAGTTCGGGTTTAAATCGAACTCCCGTTTTAAGACCAAATCCAACTGACCAGTTGGCACGGCAAAGATAACCAACTCTGGTTGGATCTCTATACCTCCTTGGACCCCTCCAACCAAGTCTGTCGCTAGTGACTGGCTTTTAGAATCAGAATCAAGCATCTCAACGTTAACGCCGTGTTGAACCAGAGCAAGCCCTATTGATGTGCCAATTAGGCCTGATCCCACTATGCGCACCCGAGAAGGGGTAAATCTGCTTGAATCCACGCTCACTGGGCTATATCTCGTCGAAGAGCCGCGGCTCCACGTAGATACTGGTGCGAAATTTGCTCAGGCATACGCTCTGTATCAACTAGAAATAGAGCTCTAACGGTGCGGTCCAAAGAACCAGGTACTGCTACTTCAACTGAACCTAATAATGGCACGTTTGCAAAACCCATTTCACGGCAAGCCGCTGCCGGAAAGGCTGCAGTTAAATCTGGCGTCGAAGTGAAGAAAACCGAGATCACATCTGATGGCGAGATCTCGTTAGATTTCAAGATCGCCGCTACTAGCTCTTGGACGCCGGCTGCTATTTCGGCAGGGGTATTTGCCTCCACCTGGATCGCTCCTCGAATCGCTCTGATTGGCATGTGCCTAGAATACCTTTCTTCCTATGAACTAGCGGGACCTTTAAATCTAGAGAAATAAATTAAACTCTATATTAATAAAGCGTCTTTACTACATTTGGCAAGTAACAAGATGCGTGGTTTTGGACCGGAACTAGAATCATTTTTATCGATAAATCTATATCCTCCACATAATTTCAACCAAGAATTCCCTTATATTATCGATAAATAGATTATTATATGAAATATTATCTACTAGTAAGTAAATCGATTTAAATGATAATTAATGATTTAACGTAAACAAGTTAAAGATCTAAAGCTTTTTGTAGATTAAGCAATTCGGTGTCATTGAGATCTCGCCATCGACCTTCGGGCGTATCCCCCAGCGAGATAGGTCCGAACTTGGTTCGGACCAGACGGAGCACATCTATTCCCACTGCCTCCATCAATCGCCTAATAATGTGATACCGGCCTTCATGGATTGAGACCTCGATCCATCGGGCCGAGATCTGTCGAAAACTTAGTACCCGGCCCATGCCGTCCTCGAGCTCGATCCCCTTAAGTAGCACCTTGTCCACCCCGGAAGGCAGCGGCCCATCAAATTCAATTATGTAAGTTTTTTCTAAACCGAATGATGGATGAGTTGCCCGAAAAGTTAGATCGCCATCATTTGTTAGCAGGATTAGACCCTCGGAATCCTTGTCCAAACGACCGACATGAAATAGCCGCTCTTTTCTAAGGTCAATAAAGTCATCTAAAGAAGGACGTCCTTCCGGGTCAAACATGGTTGACAAAACCCCTTTGGGTTTATGAAGTACCAAATAACTCTTAGACAAAGATCTAGTTATTGTCTCACCATCAACCATTACTTGAACTAGATCAGGATCGAACTTGCTGCCCATCTCCCGAATGACGACTCCGTCTACGCTTACGCGCCCCGATTCAATTAACTCATCTGCACCTCGCCGACTTGTAACACCGGCATCTGCGATTATCTTATTAAGCCTCATTTGGGCCATGGCTATCCTCCCGACAGTCAGGAGGTTAGGGTAGCCGAAGGTTTAGTCAGTTAGCGAATCGAGGATTTCGTCTAGGCCCTCAAGGTCTGGAAGATATGGTGCTAAAGCAGGCAGGTCCTCAAGGGAGTTCAGTCCCAAACGTTCTAGGAAGAAGCTTGTTGTCTTGTACAAGATCGCACCCGTTTCATGCTCAAGGCCCGACTCCTCTACCAAACCACGGGTAATTAGCGTCTTCATAACCGCCTCCACATTTACCCCTCTAATGGCGGATACACGAGCCCTCGAGACTGGTTGGCGATATGCGATCACGGACAGGGTTTCAAGGGCGGCCTGAGTCAGTCGGGATTGTTGCCCGTCGAGGACAAATTTTTCCACCACAGCCGAGTAGTTGGGGTTGCTATAAAAGCGCCATCCCCCGTTGATCTTTCTGAGAGAAAAACCCCTATCCTCATAGCTATTTTCCAGACGGGCAAGAGCGGCCTCGACTACCTCTACCGGCTGTTCCAGAACCTGAGCCAAGACAATCTCACTTAGCGGCTCATCGACCACCATAAGGATTGCCTCGATCGAACGTTCAACTTCTACATTAGACATTGTCGCTACTTTCTGTCGAGTCCTGCATATTCAAGACCACCGGAATATCGAACTCGTCTGTAATTTCGACTTCTCCCTCAAGGGTTCCCGTCCAGCGAATTTGTAGCTCCCCGAGGGCTATTACCTGTTCAAAACGCAGGACTCCTTGGCGGTAGAGGTCCAAAAGGGCCAGGAATCTAGCAACAACGACCAACGTGTTGTCGGCATCGGAGATCAAGTGCCTGAAACTGACGGATTTACCAGCGCGCAACGCTTGGACCACTCTTTTTGACTCTTCGGCAACACTGACCATCGCCGAATGAAGATGCTCGAGAGCAACCACGGGAGTGGTCTTGGGCGTTAAGACACGTTCTGCAATAGCGGCAAAACGGGCCGCGCCTACCCCAATTAAGACCTCTGGCAAAAGGGCCGAAAGTGTCGGATCTAGGGCTACCACGCGAGGGAAAGATCTCTCAGCCACGCCTATGCGCTCGCTAAATGTTGCCGCAATCTGTTTAAAGGCTCGGTACTGAAGTAGTCGTGCAAAAAGAAGGTCGCGAGCTTCCAGCAAGGCCAGATCCTCTTCATCCTCGACATCCCCGCTAGGTAGGAGTCGGGCTGCTTTAAGGTCCAAAAGAGTTGCTGCCACCACTAGGAATTCAGTCGCCTGATCTAGCTCCCAGCCCTGCCCCGAGCTTTCTAAGGCGCGTATAAAGGAAATAAATTCATCGGTTACTGCACTAAGTGCCACCTCGGTGACGTCCATTTTGTGCCTGGAGATCAACTGGAGCAGAAGGTCAAAAGGCCCATCGAAATTTGTTAAGTGGACAGAGAACGCGCCCGATGCGGGATTTACATCGGTTGAGGCCTCTAATGAAATCTCCATTGGCGCACCATACTTCACGCTTGCCTGTTTTATGTGTAACGCCTAGGCTGACGGCTATATCAGGAAAGAGGTTTGAAGATTGAGCGCTAAATCGACAATTGCTGAGGAAGTGGCTACTACCGCCAACCTGCTGGGCAAAAAAGCTAAAAACTTTCCGACCCCTTCAAATTTAGTTAATCACGGAAATGCAAAGATTATCTCCGTATTTAATCAAAAGGGTGGTGTTGGAAAAACAACTAGCACTATAAACCTAGGCGCCGCATTAGCCGAACTTGGTCGCCGAGTACTGCTGGTTGATTTTGATCCACAAGGCGGACTATCTCTAGGACTGGGCGTCAATGCCCACTCTTTGCCTCTGGAACAAACTGTTTATTACGCGCTAATGACGCCAACTGCAAAAGTTGATGACATTGTTTTGAAGTCTTCTGTTCCAGGATTAGATTTTCTTCCTGCAAATAGAGACCTAGGTACTGCCGAAACTACTCTCGGAGCAGAAATTGGTGGGCAACAGTACCTAAAGCGTGCCCTTGCACCCCTAAAAGATTTCTACGATGTCATTCTCATCGACTGTCAACCAACAATGGGTCAGCTAACAATAAATGCTTTAGTGGCATCGGATGAAGTAATCGTCCCAATGCAATGTGAATACTTTGCACTTCATGGATTTATTGAACTAAAAGGAAATTTAGATAAGGTAAAGAGTTTTTTAAATCCTGAATTAAGATTACTTGGAATCTTGGCAACAATGTACGATAAAAAAACGTCACACAACCGTCAAGTTCTAGAACGCTTACTGGAACAATTCCCAGAGGATGTGTTTGAAACAATTATTGCAAAGACGATTCGATTCCCTGAAACCACGGTTGTAGGCGAGCCGATTACAAAATATGCTACGTCCTCTGGTGGAGCGGCTTCATACCGCCGACTTGCCAGAGAGATAATTGCCAGAGGAGGCGCACGATGACACGCAGGGCCAATCTTCCAGGTGCAGATGAACTCTTTCGTTCTACTTCCCCATCACTTTCTGCCGTTCCCGCTCACACACCAAGTGAAGTTGCGGCTCCTTTAGTTCCTCCTGCGATAACAACACCAAAGGCTGCATCATCGAAAAAAGGTGTTCGCACAATTGCCCGCAGGCGAGTAACAACAGTTGATCGCTCCCCATCAGGTCGCGAACGACATGATGAAAAAATCACGGTTTACCTTTCACCGGATGAGCTATTCGACTTGGATCAAGCGAGATTGCAGATGCGCGGAGATCTCGGATTAGCAGTTGATCGAGGACGCATTGTCCGCGAATCTATCGCTGTGATTATTGCCGATCTTGAAGCAAAAGGTGATCAAAGTATTTTAGCTAGGAGACTACGGGGTCAATAAATTATCAAACATTAAAGATTTATCGGGCTCTAGGATGAGCCGTAATATATGTTTGGTGAATTTTATCGATAGTGATCAGCGTGTAGATCTGTGTAGTCGTTACAGATGAGTGACCAAGAAGTTCTTGTACTACGCGGATATCTGCGCCTCCATCTAAGAGATGGGTGGCATAAGAATGTCGAAATGTGTGTGGAGAAACATCCTGGCCAATACCAGCGGCTTTAGCCGCATCCAAGACAATCTGCCAGACACTTTGCCGCGAGATCCGCGAACCACGGGAGTTCAGAAACAAGGCCTGGGTAGTTCGATTAGCTTTTTCGGCAAGCATTGGACGAATCCGAACCAAATAGTTTTCTACCGCTGTTTTCGCATACGAGCCCAAAGGAACAATGCGCTCTTTCCCACCCTTTCCCCGCAATTTAAGTGTTGTGATCGTTTCGCGACCTGGGCCAGAAGAAATCAGATCGGTAATGTTTATTCCGATAAGTTCGCTCACTCTTGCTCCACTGCCATACAAAACTTCTAACATAGCGCGGTCTCTAGTGGTGATGATCTCGCCATCTCGATAGGAAGCATCAATAATTGAACTCATCTGATCGACTGAGATGGCTTTAGGCAATCGCCTAATGCTTCTGGAAGGAATTATTTCTAAAGTTGGATCGCTGAGTCCATGCTCTATCTGCAAATGCTTGAAAAACGACCGAAGCGTCGAATCTATTCGATTAATAGTTCCTACCGAAAGCTTCTCATTTCGAAGACTTGCCTCGAATCTTGAAATATCCTCGGGTTTTACCTCACCTAAGTCTGACCCGTTTAAAAAGGAACCGAGCTTTGACAAATCACGTTTATATGCAGAGATTGTGTTCTTGGCTAGCCCCTTTTCAATTTGGAGGTGGTTAAGGAAAGTCTCGACGACAGCATCAAAATTCACGGGAGCAAGACCGACTGCTTCATAGGCGATCTCGCAGATATTTTTGCATGTCTAACCTTTAGCAGCTACCGCCGCTGCAATTAAACCTATAAACAAAGGATGTGGCCGTGTAGGGCGCGAACGCAACTCCGGATGAGCTTGTGTCCCGACATAGAAAGGGTGTTGATTTTTAGGAAGTTCTACAAACTCAACTAAATCAAGTTCTGTATACATTCCTGAAAACACCAGTCCGGCCTTTGAAATTTGATCTTTGTACTTATTGTTAACTTCGTATCTATGGCGATGTCTCTCTGAAATCTCTTCTGCCCCGTAAAGGTTGGCAACTACAGAGCCCTTGAGCAGATCTGATTTATATAAGCCTAGGCGCATAGTTCCACCCATATCTGCCTTTCCTAGGACGATCTCTTTTTGGCTATCCATCGTTGCGATCACCGGTGTTCCAGTATCTGAAAATTCAGCTGAATTCGCATCTGTTATCCCTGCTAAATTCCTAGCCGCTTCAATGACCATGCATTGCAAACCTAAACAAAGACCCAATGCAGGCAACTTATTCTCACGCGCAAATTTTAAAGCACCAACTTTTCCTTCAATTCCTCGAATTCCGAATCCTCCTGGGACGCAAATTGCATCCACATCAGATAACAATCGAGAGGCACCCTCGGCAGATTCGCATTCATCACTTGCTATCCAAACTATTTCGATTTTAGCTTCATTAGCAAAGCCTCCGGCGCGCAAAGCCTCCGAGACTGAAAGATACGCATCTGGAAGATCTATATATTTGCCAACCAGACCGACTTTAATATGATGCTTTGGATGATGGACTTTCTTGAGTAAATCATCCCATTCACCCCACACTACGTCATGACATTTGAATCCAAGACGTTTAACGACATAGGCATCTAAACCTTCTGAATGTAAGACTTTTGGTATGTCATAAATTGACGGTGCATCAACGGCAGCTACTACAGCTTCGACATCAACATCGCACATTAACGATATTTTCTTCTTTACGCCTTCAGGTATCTCACGATCAGATCGAAGCACTATTGCATCCGGTGCGATACCTATACTTCGCAGCGCCGCTACCGAGTGCTGAGTTGGCTTTGTCTTCAACTCACCGGATGGTCCAATGTATGGCACCAGAGAAACGTGTAGATAAAAAACATTATCTCTGCCTACGGTTTGGCGAATCTGTCGTATAGCTTCAAGGAAGGGCTGTGATTCAATATCGCCAACCGTTCCACCAACCTCAGTGATAACCAAATCAATCTCCGGGGATGCCATTGCAATAATACGTTCTTTAATTTCATTTGTAATGTGTGGGATTACCTGAACGGTCTCACCTAAATACTCACCGCGTCGCTCGCGCGCAATAACTCTTGAATAAACCTGACCGGTGGTTACATTTGCAGAGCCATGAAGATTCCTGTCTAAAAAACGCTCATAATGGCCGATATCCAAGTCCGTCTCAGATCCATCATCGGTTACGAAAACTTCACCATGTTGAAATGGGTTCATAGTTCCTGGGTCCACATTCAAATATGGATCTAATTTTTGCATTGTGACGCGTATTCCGCGTGCTACCAATAATCGACCCAAACTCGATGCTGTGAGGCCTTTGCCTAAACTTGAGGCAACTCCGCCTGTTACGAACAAATGTTTAGTCACATGCGCTTGGCCCATGGAGGTCAAACCTATCATCAAGGAAGCCGGCAGCGTTACATTTTTAAGGCTAACAGCTCCGTGGCGTGCTCCCGTGCGCTAGCCGAACCTTCCATTCCAGCCAACATTCTCGCGATCTCTTGAACACGGGCTTCTCCATCAACTTTTTGAACATCACTTTGACTTACTAATCCATCGCTATTTTTAGCCACGACAAAATGAGAATCTGCCCATGCCGCCACTTGTGGAAGGTGTGTTACGACAATTACCTGTGCGTGTTTTGAAAGTTCATGCAACCTTCGTCCAACCTCTATGGCCGCTTTACCACCAACACCTGCATCGACCTCGTCGAAAACATAAGTGCCGATCGGATGCGTTGATGCAATAACGACCTCTAAAGCCAACATTACTCGCGACATTTCACCACCACTTGCACCCTTTGCTAATGAAACCAATGGGGCGTCCTTGTGTCCTTGTATGAACATTGATATTTCGTCGCAACCCTGAGCAGAAAAGTCGGACTCTTTTGGTGAACTGTAATCTGGTGATGCTACCTGCGTGATGAATCGTGCGTGGGGCATAGACAACGCCTTAATCTCAGTTGTTACAGCCTTTGAAAGCTTTTCTGCCGCCTTAGATCGAAGCAAGCTCACATTTTGTGCTGTGAGAAGTAGTTCCTTTTTTATCTCTTTTAGTTCACTGCCTAACTGTGTCAATCGTTTGTCCCCGCCTTCGAGATCGGCGATCGCATCGGAACTATTTTTATATCTGTGCACCAATTCTGTAAGACTCTCATCGAAATTTTCAACGCTTCCGTAGCGTTTAACAAAAGCGGTCAGCTCTGCTTTACGACTATGTAACTCTTCTAATCGAGCTGGATCAGCCTCAAGTGAGGTGACATAACTATTGAGTACGCTGTTAGCATCATCTAGAGTGAAAAAACTTTCGCTAATCTGCTGGTAAATCATTTCCAAAGACGGGTCCTTCTCTTTTGCCCTTTCTAAGGCTCGTCTAGCAACCCCTAGGTTTGTGAGTGAGCCCGAATCTTCTTGTGAAATTGCAGATAGAGCTTCTTGTGTCGCCAAACCAAGCTCATGAACACTAGATAATCTGGAAATTTCACCGTTGATTTCAAGTATCTCACCGGTTCTAGGCTTTAATTTACTAAACGCTGATGAGAACTCAACCAATTCGGCAAGTTCCTTGTCTTTTTGCGCGATCGATTTAGTCAGGGCATCAATTCGTTTTTTCATCTCATGGTAGGAATCTAAGCAAGCAACATATGAAGACAAATCCAACTGCGCAAATCTGTCTAGGAGTTCTCTTTGGCGGGAGCTCTTTGTAATATTTTGGTTAGCCGATTGAGCATGAACTTCCACAAGGTTATTAGCCACTGTTCCTAACATTGCAGCCGTTACGTTAACACCGTTGCTCGTGGCCTTGCTCTTACCATCGGCTGAAACCGTGCGAGTAATAATCAATTGACCATCTTCGATGATCAAATCTTCAAATACGTATTCCGATGCTTTAGGTATTGCAAACTTACCGCTAGCAACCAATCTTTCTGAGCCTTTTCTAATGAGCGAGCTATCTGATTTGCCACCCAAAATCAGATTCAATGCCGTCAAGATCATCGTCTTTCCCGCACCTGTCTCCCCCGACAAAACAGTTAATCCTTTGGAGATCTCCAGCGTTGATTGATCGATAACCCCAATAGATCGAATCGTTATCTCTTCAAGAAATGTTCGTTCACTCACCACGCCAGCCTTCAACGGGGAGTTTGAACTTTGCCACCAAGCGATCGCTAAATGAAGTGTTTTTCAAATGTGCGAGTTGAATGACTCCCGCATTCTTAGTTACTAAAACTTTATCCTTTGCTAAGAGCGGGAATTTACGCAAAGCATCGGCCGATAAGATAGCCTCAGCAGATTCAATTCCTACTACGATTTTTGATGTAGGTGAAATAACTAGCGGCCTGGAGAAGAGAGCATGGGCAGAAATTGGTAAAACAACGAGGGCATCAACCTCTGGCCACAAAATTGGTCCCCCGGCAGAAAATGCGTAGGCCGTAGAACCAGTCGGTGTTGAACAGATCAAACCATCACAACCCCATCTAGAAATAGGGCGGTTATCAATCTCTAGAAATAGCTCAACCATCGTTGCCTTCTCGCGTTCAACAGTAACTTCATTGAGCGCCCACCCAGTATCTACAATCTTTCCATCTCTACTTACTTCATATTTCAAGGTTATTCGTGGGTCAATTACATAACTCTTATCTAAAACCGCTGAGATAACATCTGAAATCTTCGACTCTTCGACTTCGGATAAGAAGCCAACGTGACCTAGATTTACTCCCAGTAGAGGAACGCCGCGAACATGAGCCACCTCGGCAGCACGTAAAGTTGTTCCATCTCCGCCTAAAACTATTGCTAATTCAACATCAGGTAAATCAGTTAATTCAACATGGGCAATACCTGGGATCTCCACATCGGAGATCGTGTACAGTGAAAATGTAGATGCAAAAGCTTTTTGTAACTCTATCGCCGCACTTATCGCGTCGGCGCGAGATGGGTTACACGCAATAAGTAAATTTCGCATCACTGAGGTCCCTCCGCTATCGCTTCATCAATGGCTTTTAGATCAATTTCTGGTGCACCTCTGCGCAACCATAGAAAATACTCTACATTGCCTGCAGGTCCCGGTAGAGAACTGGCGGTAACTCCTAATGTCCCGAGTCCAACATCGTATGCGGACTCGGCGACATCTATCACAGCTGCTTTACGCAGTGCAGGATCCCGAACAACACCGCCGGCTCCTAACTTTTCTCGCCCAACTTCAAACTGTGGTTTAACCATTACGACAAAGTCAGCATCCGATTTCGATACAGCGGCGAGGGCAGGTAATACGAGAGTTAGTGAAATAAAAGAAAGATCAGCCACAACTAAATCAATAGGCTCTCCCACCATTTCACCTGTTAGATGGCGAATGTTGGTGCGATCTAAAATAGTCACACGTTCATCCTGCCTCAGCTCCCACGCCAGTTGGCCATAACCAACATCAACGGCTACAACATGGGATGCCTTTCGACGCAGAAGAACATCAGTAAAACCGCCTGTTGATGCACCTGCATCTAGACAACGTTTACCTTCAACTGTAACGCCGGAAAAATGAGCAAGCGCTCCGTCTAATTTATGACCACCCCGAGAGACAAAGTCATCTCGATCGCCGGCAATGACAATAGAGGTCTGAGCATCAACCTGTGTCGCTGGTTTCGTCGCTGGGATTCCATTTACTAATACTGAACGCTTTTCAATTAAGTCTGCTGCGGCATCTCTAGAACGCGCTAGTTCACGTCTTACTAACTCAGCATCCAACCTAGTTTTCATGCTTGCGTTTACATACCGTCGATCGAAGAAAGTGCAGAGTTCAGCTTTTGGTGAAGCTCTTCATAACGGTTGGCGTGATCACTGACTTGCATAGAATCGATCTCTATCAACTCTGCTCGAACCTCAGCGACTAGATTTTCTGGATTCACATCCGATAATTCGGAGTCTGAATCACGGTTCACATTGTTCTCCATCATTTCACCTTTTTATCTTTAGCTTTTCGGAAAGATTTAGATTCAGGAGCTTTCTTTTTCTTTAGCTTCTTTGATGCTTTGCCCTTTTGCTTCTCTGTCGTTTTTTTACTTGATTTCTTCTCTTGCTTAACACCTTGCGAATCGCTCAACGCGGCGACCTGTTGCTTAAGAGCTTCGAACTCTCCTCGCTTTATAAAACCCATCTTCGAAACAGAACGCTCCACCTCATCCTCGATTTTGACCTTTAAAGCTTCTCCACCTTCTCTTAACCAGATATTCAAAGAGCCAGCCACGTCCGACGCAGACTTATTTCCCGTGGTCAGGTTCTCTGTTAAGGATTTAAGGGTTGATCGTAAATCGTTGTTCTTGCTCATGTCCTTTAGCCTACCGAAATAGAGGGGTAATCGAGCTCTAATAATCTATTAGTGCAGAAGCTGGATAGGAAAAGTAAAAATATTTGTGGAAAACTGTGCTTAAGCACGTTCGGAGGCGTCAGTTGAATCATCGCCATCTAGCTCGGCACACTTAGAAAACCACAACTTTGACTCCTCGATACGACCTGCCGCATCGAGTGCATCAGCGTAGGCATAGCGAAGACGCACAGCCCACTCGTCGCTCTCATTTTTTAACTCCTTGCAGGTCAAAGTAACGACAGCTGCCTCGAATTCGCCAAGGTCTCTTCGAGCACCTGCTGCAACAATTCTCATCTCGATCTCTTCTGGTTTGGCTAACCTCTTTACTTCAGGTGAACCTGCTAAAGCTAAAGCTTTTAATGGATTTCCTAATCCACGTTCGCAATCGGCCATAACGGCAAGTGAGGAAACGTCTCCCGAGATTCTAAAAGCCGCTCGTAGTTCCTTTAACGCAATCTCAAAATAACCTGCACGATAGGCGGCGTAACCAGCACTTTCACGAACTACAGCTAGGCGACCAGCGTGATGGGAAGCTGCAATTCCATGTTTGTGTGCCAACATCGGATCACTATCTTGATACAAGTTAATACAAACTAAATGCCGAGCAACCACTTTGGCATTTTCGGGGGAAAGACTTAAAAGTTCTGCACGAACTGTTTTCTCTAGCTCTTCACCAGTGACATCTTCTGGGATATCTGGTTCGAAAATTCTTGGACGCAGACGAGACTGCTCTCTCTCAACGGGCGCAGGCCTTGCCCCGCGTGGGTTTGAGCCATCCCTTGTTTGGCGGGGAGCACCCGCGCGTGATGTTGAACCTCCGCGTGCAGGCAGATCTTCTCTTCGACGCGATGAGTTGGGACCACTAGCTTTTCGAGGTGTGTTCGAAGATGCTCGATCAGAACTGGGATCTCTTTCCATCATCTTCTTCACCTCATCGCTTTCTAAGTTATCTTTAAATCAATTAAAACTTTTCAAATTTTATTTATGCTTCTCAGCTGCTCGAGATTAGATATAACTATATCTGCCAACATTTACAGAAACAGTGAGAAATAAAAAAGGGGCGCTCGTTAAAGCGCCCCTTTTTATAAAAGAAGTCCGGCGACGTTCTACTCTCCCACAAGGTCACCCTTGCAGTACCATCGACGCTGAGAG
>Ga0209442_1000146_pt1 | contig 41041 bp, 10 predicted proteins | sample LauGreSBDMM110DD_2_FD_187565 | JGI IMG/M metagenome (GOLD analysis project Ga0209442, IMG submission 187565) | Freshwater lake microbial communities from Lake Michigan, USA - Sp13.BD.MM110.DD (SPAdes) (version 2) | ecosystem: Environmental > Aquatic > Freshwater > Lake | place: Lake Michigan...
ATACAATATCAGATGTAATAGCAAGTCTTGCTACTGAGTTATGTAATGTAATGGATCAACTTTCTATTACAAATTATGATCTTTCTTGTTTTAATTTAGTTGGTTGTAAACCAGAAACTTTTCAAGAACTGTTACAATTTTTAATAGAACAAATTTGTTTATTACAAGGATTGTCTCCAACAGATACAACTGGTAAAACTGATGATGTATTAATAACTATAGCACCTTGTTTTGTAGTTAACAGAATTACTGTAATGTCATTAACTGATTATGTAACTGCTATAGGATTAAGAATATGTTCTCTGATAGATCAAATTGCTGATTTACAAATTCAAATTGATAATTTAGATATAAGAGTTACAATATTAGAAGGAATAGCACCCCCAATATTTACACTACCTAGTTTTATAGTAAGGTGTACATTAGATAATGCTTCAGTAATTGGAGGAAATCCATATACAATTGATACCATATTATTTGCTCTTGTTAATAATGACATATATGGATATTGTGAATTATTACAGTCAACAGGTTTACCTGCAGATATATCTTCTGCAGTAGGAAGTCAATGTATAACATCAGCAACACCAACCTTATCAAATTACCCTGTTCCATTTGGTACAGAATATTTAAGTACGTGGATAGGTTCTCCTACAACAGTAGCCGATGCTATTACTAATATTTGGATTGTACTTTGTGATATATTTGATTATCTATCTGCACCATTAACTGTTCAAGATACAAACACTGTTAATTTAACATTGTCTTCTTTAAATGTTCTTAGTGCTGAAGTGCAAGATTCTGGTTGGCAAAATTTAAATGGTTTTGATTGGTATGGTCCAAATATTATTTCTCAACGTCCTAAAGTTAGAAGAATTGGAAATGTACTTTATTTTAAAGGAACAGTTATGGTTCCTTTAGCAAATGCAATATCAGATCAACCAATTATTTGGGATTATCAATCACCAAGTATAAGTACATATGCAGCATTAACAGGTGTAAAACCTGCAGAAACTGGAGCAGGTTCTGTAGTTCTTAATTCAGCTGGTTCAATTACTTTTAATCAAGGTAATTCTGTTATTCCAGCAAGTGTATTACCATTAGGTATAGATCTTGATGATGATTATTCATTTAATTTTGAAATGGGATATAGAAATATTCAAATGACATCAGCTACCGCTTTAACAACAACTAGTTTCTTAACTACTCTTTTTAAACCAGAAATTACATTTGATAAGAAATTAACTTTTCAACTAGTTAAAGATATTGAACAATCAGCAACTGGTCTTGTATTTGGTATTTATGGAACATCATTAGCAAATAATCTTATTTCAAATGTACAAAGTGGTGAGTATGTTCCTTTTTATAGAGCTGCAACTAGTGTAATGAATAGTTCACCAACTTCTGGATTACAAGATGTAAGGTTACAATATGGAGTAGAGCCTGTATCAGGTGATACATATACTTTTCCATTTACGTGTCAAGCATCTGATGAAGAACAAGTTGGTGGTTTTGGCTGGATTAAACTAGATTCATATACAACATGTATAAGTCCTTGTGCTACTTCTATACCAACACCAACACCATGTGTAATACCTTAATATAAAATATAATGAGTTGTAATAACACTAATAGTACTTGTACCAATTGTAATCATAACTACAGTAGTTGTAATAACAAATGTAATAAATGTGGATGTAAGGATAGTTTTTTAACTAGTCCTCCACCATGTCCTACTCCTGCTGGATGTCCGGATCCTATACCTTGTCAAGAAGTTTTAGCTTCAGATTGTATTATATATACTGGTCCTGATGTTTTATGTAATGGTGATATTGTTGTTTATAATGATGCTACATGGACAGAGGTATTAGAACAAATAGTTGAGTACTTTTGTTTACCGCCTATACCAGAAATTACTTGTAATGGTGATATTGTTGTTGATTATGATTCTAGTATAAATGAAGCACTTGAAGATATAGTTTCTTATTTTTGTTTGCCTCCTATACCAGAAATATTATGTGGAGAAGATATTGTTGTTACTGAAGAGTCTAGCATTAATGAAGCTTTAGAAGATATAGTAAGTTATTTTTGTGATTTTCTTACAACAGCAAACAACGGACTTACAATGAATCCCACTTCAAATAATGTACAATTAGGTGGACCTTTAATTCAAAATACAACTATTACTAATTCTACATTTAATTTAAATATAAATAGTACTACAGTACCTGCATTAACATTATTTAAATCAATAGGAAATAATTTTCCTACATTAATGATTAATGATCCATCTATTTCTACTACATCACCCGCTATAAGTGCATTTTCAAATAGCTTTGGTTTTTTAAATGAAACAGTTTATTTTGAAAATACTTCAACCAATATTAGTGGTGGTCAAGTATTAACACTTAAAAGTCAAAATAATTCTATAAACGCAGTTTCACCTCAATTAACTACTCCTGCATTATATATAGAATCATCAAAAACAGCATCAACAACAACACAAGTTGCATTAAGAGTAGATAATACAAATAATATTAATGCAGGTTCAGGTATAGCAATTGAATTTGCAAATAGTGATGCAACTCCAGGATCAGGTTTTATTACTAATAGATTAATATCTAAAACAGTAGTTAATACTTCTGAATCATTAATGACTTCTGAATTTGTCATTCAAGGTAAACCATCTGGTACTGTAGATCCAGTTGATCATTTAACTTTAAAAAGTACTGGTCAATTAAAATTAAATAATTATGGTGCAGGAACTTTTACAGGTGCTCCTACATATACTTTATCTACAACAGTAAGTGGAGATATTATTGAAACAGTTGCGGGTTCTGAAGTTACTTTGTCATCAGCAGGTGGAACTTATTCTTTAGTGGAAGATGGTACAGGTCCTACTTTATCAATAAAAGGTTTAACTGCAGGTACAGGTATTTCAATAAATTCTGTTGTTGGTGTACTTACAATTTCGGCAACTCTACAAAAAGCTGTATCAAGTGGATTATCAGGTAATCAAACAATTCTTCACAATTTAGGTACAATAGATTTAGTTGTTAGTGCTGTTCAAGATGTTGTACCACCAGCAATTGCTTTTGTTCAGGGTGTTGATTATACATATGTTATTAATACTATTAACACAATTGTTATTACAGAAGTTTTTCCGGGTGCTTTAGGAACATATAGAGTTACTATTTTAGGATAAAAAAAAGTTGCAGGTTTGTTGGTTTCTGTAACAAACAAGCAAAGCCCTCACACTTGTGGGGGTTTTGTTTTTTTATTACATTTGTAAATGTCAATTATTTTTAGTATATTATTATGAAAGAGTTTAACAAACCAAATGTAAAAGCTGCAAGGTATAGACCTAGTGCTAATACTATTTTAAATAAAGAGTTCTTTGAAAACTTTAAAAAAACACATCCTAAGTATAAAGACTTGGATAACAAAATACTTAGAAAAATCATAAAAAGATTTAACCAAGTATTATGTCAAACAATAATTGATACAAGAGATGGTGTTCAATTACCAGAACAGATAGGTTGGCTATTTATAGGTACATGTCAAAGAAGTAAAAAAGATAATATTGATTTTGCTAAATCTTCAAAGTATGGTGTAAAAGTAACAAACAATAACTGGGAAACTGATGGTAAACTTGCAAAAATATTTTTTTCTAATTATGCTCCCAAGCATAAAATAAAGAATAGAGAATTTTGGGGATTTGTTGCATGCAGAGATTTTAAAAGATCTGTTGCTAAAACATATCCTGATAATTGGAATATGTATGTGCAAGTTTTATCACAAGCAAAAATTGATAAAGTTTACAATAATATAATTTATAAGGACTTCCTTAAAAAAACAACTAACACAGCTTTAAAGAGCTATAATGAATTTGACATATGACAAGCATTGGTGACGCAATATCAAGAATTAGAACTACATTAAAAGCAGTTAATGAAGATTCTTTTTTAACTGATAGAACAATTTATTCTTCAATAATTAAATATGGTCAAACTCTTTTAAAGAGAGAAGACAACCAATTTAGATTAATGAAAATTAGTTCTATATTTAAAGTACTTCCATATGCTGAACTTATTGATGTTGATAAAGTTGAAGCTGGTTGTGTAGGTATATTTTCTAATTGTTATTTTAAAAGAACCAAAGAAAAACTACCTACAATATTTGATGGTGCATTAGGTCCTGTTATTCGTACTGTATCTTCAATAGATGGTAGTATAGAAATGTTTAGAACAGATCCAGGTACATGGGTTTCAATAACTAAATCTACTACTTTTAAATATAATAAGAGACCATACTTCTGGTATCTTAATGGTTATCTATATTGTCCTAACATTGATTGGGAGGCCATAAGAATTGAAGCAATATTTGAAGGTAAGGTAGATGCATGTGATATTGATGAATGTCTAGTAAGACAAGATGATCCACTACTTTTTCCAGAATATTTATTTTCTGAAATAGAGCAGTTTGTAATTAAAGAATTAACAATGACTATGCAAGTACCTACTGATGGTGCTGATGATAGTCAAAATATACTTAGATAATGGACTTTAATTATACACTTAAATATAGAACATTTGACCAGTTGCTGGAAGATATTACTATTGACTTGCATACATTTGCTTTAGAAAATATGATTGAACCTCAACAGTTAATTAAAGTAACTCGTAAGGTAAACTATCAATTAGGTTTGAGAATAAATCAAACTAAAGAAGTTGTATTAGAAGTATGTCATGGTAGAGTAAAATTACCAGATGATTTTTATGTATTTAATTATGCAATGTTATGTGGTTCTTATACTGAAAGTGTAGGTTATGGTGGAATGCAAGGTGGAACTAACATACAAGAAATTCCATATGTTGAAACTCCGTCTAGTGTTAATGTATGTGCACCAATTACAATTAACTGTTCTACATGTAATTCTAATCCATGTAATCATACGGCAGCTTGTCCTACTAATACATGCCCTACAGAATGCTCCACACCCACTATTCCAAGCTCATATGATCCACTTAATCCTTATGGGGATACTTGTATAAGGCCAAGAGTTTTTATGAACTGTAAGGGAGAAAAATCTGAACTTATTCAAGTAGTAACTACTGGACAAACAAGAACCTATAGTACACTGCTTCCATTAAGAATGAGAACTAGTCAAGAAATTTCGTGTGACTGTCCAAATTTATATGTAAATAGTTTAGATGAAGGTTGGATAAAAGGTGGTTTTTTATTTACTACACGAGATACCTGTAAAGTTTATTTAAATTATCAAGGTGATCTATCAGATGATGACGGAAATTTAATGGTACCTGATCATGAACTATTAAATGATTATTATGAGTATGCATTAAAACAAAGAATTTTTGAAAACTTATTTATAAACGGAGAAGATGTTACTGCAAGAATGCAAGTAATTGAAGCAAGACTAAGAGAAGCAAGAAACAATGCACTTAGTTTAGTTAATACACCAAATTTTAAAGAAATGGAAGATCTTTGGTTAGCAAATAGAAAAGCTATGTATAACAAATATTATTCAATGTTTATGAGTCATGCTCCAAATAATCATAAATATTAGAAGAACGTAGTCTATAAGTATATTTATTTAATCATGGCAAAAGAACAAGGATTACAAGATACAAATAAAATTTTAACAAATTCTTTTACAAAGGGTTTAAACAAAGATTCAGATCCTTCTTTTGTAACTGAAGGTATGTGGACACATGCAATAAATGTTGTAAATAATACAAGTGAAGGTGACGTAGGTACACTATCAAATGAAACTTCTAATATTTTATGTGCAACTGTTGGAAGAACAATGCCTGTAACAGCAGTAAATAAATATATTATTGGTGCTATATATTTATTTTCTGATAAATGGATAGTATTTACAGCTGGTCATGATGTTATTGGAAATAGAATTACTTCTGAAATCGGATTACTTGAAGAAGATTCATGTATATACAGAGAAATTGTACAAGATGCTTGTTTAGGTTTTGATAAAAGATATTTAATATCAGGATCATCAAGAGAAAAAGAAGATTGTTCATGGCAAGTGTATTGGGCAGATGGTTTAAATCCTGATAGATTTTTAAATGTTGGTGATCCACAAACTTGGCCAACACTTAATTATGTTTGGGTTGGACTTGTTCCAAATATGAACTATTATAGTAATGGTTCTAACACAACATTTTTATGGCCAGGAGTTGAATGGAATATAATACCTTCAATTGTAAATGATTGTACTTATGACGTAAATACAAATTCTCTTAATTGTGATAAAATAAGATTGGCTAGATTAATGACTACACCATGTCTTAAATTATCACTTGGTCAATCTGGTGGAACTCTTGCTAATGGAACTTATTTTGTAATTATTGCATATACAATTAAAGGTAAGAAAGTAACAGATTGGTTTTCACAAAGTAACTTTCAATTTATTTATAATGTTGCTGATTTAGAAGGTTCATTAAATCTTGAATTAGAAACAGATAACATAAATTTTGATGAGTTTAATTTAGTTATTGTAGAAGCAACAAATCAACAAACGGTTGCTACAGATATGGGTATTTATTCTACTCAAACAACAAGATTAGCTTTTGATCAAATTAATCCAACTTTTGATAAAATTCCATTAGAAGAATTACCAATTAGAACACCTGTATTTGAAACTTCCGACCAAATTACAAATGTAAATAATTACTTACTCAGAATCGGTCCTAAATCTAAATTTGATTTTAACTATCAACCGTTGGCTAATATGATTAGAACAAAATGGATAAGTACTGAATATCCTGCTGACTACTATATGAAAGGTGGTAATAAAACTAATTATTTAAGAGATGAGGTATATACATTTTATATTAGATGGATATATGATACGGGAGACAAAACATCTTCTTATCATATACCTGGAAGAGCTCCTAGAAATTTTAAAATACCAGATGGTGCTACAGTAGCTGAAACAACTCAAGTAAATGATAGAAATGCTTTAGCAACAGATGATAAAGTATTTGAAATATATAATACAGCAACTCAAACCGGATATCCAACAAACATACCTAATGCAGTTTTAAATGCAAGTGGTCAATGGGTTTTAGATGACGGAGGTGTTGTAATTGCAGGTGGTGACATGGGTTATTGGGAATCTACTGAAGAATATCCTGATAATAGACCTGATATATGGAATCCAAGTGAATATTGTTGGACAGGATCTGCAGCACAAATACCACCAAATGCTACAGAAGGTGTCTATGATCTATGTGGGAAAAAAATAAGACATCACAAATTTCCAGAAAATTATATTAATAATAGTACTACTCAAGATGCTTTACATTTTAGACCTAATAATAATTCACCAACAGGAGGAGATTCTTTTTTTATAAGATTAATGGGTGTTAATTTTGAAAATATTATATGTCCAAAAGATCAAACAGGAAAAGATATTCCAGGTATTGCCGGTTATGAAATTTTACGTGGTGCTCGTGAAGGTAACAAAACTATTGTTGCTAAAGGAATGGTAAATAATTTTAAAACTTATAAGTTAAGAGGTACTTTAGTAAAAAATAGAACTGGTTTATATGCTAATTATCCATACAATACTATTCAACCTATTGGTTTTAGTACTACTACATCTGATCATAATTATAATTTTAATGATCCTTACATACATAATGTTAAATCTGATGGTTCAACAGTAAATCAAGATATGCCTACAGACATATTTACTTTTCATTCTCCAGATACAATGTTTCGTACTCCATTTTTATCTAATACAGAATTTAAATTATATGGAACATTATTAGGTTATGCCGATATGAATTTTATAGAACCAAGTGGACACCCTAAATTTAAACTTTTATCTAATGCAGCTACAATGGCTATAATTATAGGTGGTATAGCAGAAGCTATAATATCTATGATTGGTAAAAGAACAAGAACAAGTCCAGAAATTTCAACATATAATGAAAAGCTGAGAGGACTAGCAGGAGCTGGTCCAATTAATCAGTCATTAGGTCCAGCAGGTGTGGGTGAAAATATTAATCCTGGAACATCTTTACCTGGTGCTGGTGGTATAACGCAGGCTTCTGCTACACAAATTACTGCACTAAATCAATTATACATTGACGTAGGTTATTATAATAGTTTTGTAACTACATATTATAGTTCAGGTCAATCATTAGCTGATGTAGGTTTAATGTTATATGGTGGTTATGAAGCTACAACAGTTGCTGCTGCAGACCTAGCTCTTATAAATGCAATTAATTCTCAGGCTGTTACTACTGGTTCAGCATTTAGTTCAATTTCTGGTTCAATTGAACTACCTGCTTTTGCATACTTAGATCCTGTTACAAGGATACTTGGTTCACTTAATCAAATTTCATATTACTTTGCACAAGGAGCTAATACTACATTAAAAATATTGTATGCACTTACTCCATTTAGACAATATGCATTACAACAAATAAGTCATGGTTATTATGGAGATATGCAAAAACCTAGTTCAACTGACTTAAGTAGATTTAGTATAGAAGATAGTTTTTACCAAAGAGATAATTTGCAAGAAGTTTCTACTTATCAAGATTATTTAGGAGCTTATAAAAGTTATGTAATTAATAATTTAAAAAGATCTGATAATGTTTTTGTAAGAACAAAGTCAGGACCTTATTTTAATGCTGCTTATCCTGATGGAGTTACCATAGGACCTAATCTTATTACATCAGGTTTTCAAGATAAATCTTTAGTTACTTTAGGTACTATAGTTCAAAATACTTCAGATCCAGCATTTATAAATACAGATTTACCTGATTTTACAGAAAGAGAAAAAGTTAAACCATTCAGTCTTCCAATTGCAAGTCATTACGGAGCTCTTAAAGTTCGTGTTAGAAATCAATATGGATTTTTAGGAAGTGAGTTTCAAACAACAATTACTTCATGTGAGCAAAAATTATCAGACTATAATATTGCTTCTACAAATTGGACCTGTCCTGTAGATAACATAACTTATAATTTTAGAACAATTAATAAATCTCCAATAATTTTTGGTGGGGATACTACTATTAATAGATATACTGAAAAAAATAATATGATGTACTATTTTGATTGGTTATATACTCAACCTGATGGATTTGAATATAATTATTTTTTAAGAAATATGATTCCAGCTACAAGATTTAATGTAAATAGTATAAACTATGATGTATCTTTTTTAACAGAAGCTATAACTGTTTCATCTCCTAGTATGCCTGGAACAGGATCAATGCCAGGTGCTTTTTATAACATGGACTATTATGTTACTAGTAGTAGATATTATGACTACACTAATGATACTGAACGAGGAGATATTTGGGGTATTCCTGCTTTAAATGTTTTTAGAAATACTTATAAAGGAATGTTTACTGTAAAGGATGCATATTTTTATCTTGCTAATTCAGGAGTAAGAGATTTCTTTGTTGAGTCCGAAGTTATTGTTGACTTCAGAAAACAAAGTATAAATGACGGTGGTAAACATTTTGATCCTTATAGATTTACAAATTATGAATTAATGTTTAATATGAACCCTGAAGTTATGGGTAAGCTTAGTGAATTTATTTATGATTATTCAACAAGTGTTTCAAAACTTTATAATCAATATTTTTCACAAGGTATTCTTCAATCAAGATATTATGATCCAAATGTAGCTAAATTATGTTTTACATATTATCCTGATAGGATTATTTATTCATTACCTCAACAAGATAGAGCTACAAAAGATAGTTGGTTTATTTACTTAATAAATAACTATAAAGAATTTAAAGGTAAAATATCAGGAGCTAAAGCAATAAATAAAAGTGGTGTAATAGTTACATTTAAAAATGAAAGTCCTATGATGTTTCAGGGTACTGATCAGTTACAAACTACTTTAGGAACTAAACTTACTATTGGAGATGGTGGATTATTTAGTCAACCTGTTCAGTCCATATCAAATGCAGATCAATCATATGAATACGGTTCATCACAAAATAGGTTATCAGTTATTTCATGTCCTGCAGGAATATTTTATATTTCACAAAACCAAGGACGTATTTTTTCTTATGGTGAACAACTAACAGAAATTTCTCAAGCTGGTTTAAAATGGTGGTTTAATTTATATTTACCTTATAAACTTACTGAAGATTTTCCAGATTATCCATGGCAAGATAATCCAGTAGTAGGTATCGGATGTCAATCAACTTATGATAGTACTAATTCAATTTTATATTTTTCTAAAAAAGATTACAGACTAAAAGATGAGTTTAAAAATAGAGTTACTTATAGACCTGTTAATAGTGCAGGCTCAGAAGATGATTTTATTTTAGATGGTAATAAAAATTTAAGATTTAATTTAGGAGATCCTTATTTATTTGAAAATGCATCATGGACTATGAGTTATGATCCTAAAGCTCAGTATTGGATTTCTTTTCATAACTGGGTACCAGACTTACTTATACCAACTAAAGATATTTTTCTAAGTACTAAAAACACAGGTATATGGAAACATAATTATATTTGTGATGGTTTCTGTAATTATTATGGAGATCAGTTTGGTTGGGAAGTTGAGTTTCCAGTAGTAACCGGTCAATCAGTAATGACAACTAGAACTATAGAATATATATTAGAATGTTATAGAAGAAATTCTATAAATTGTATTGATCAACATCATGTTCTTGATTATAATTTTGATACGGCTGTTATACATAACACAGAACAAGTTACAGGTTATTTAAATTTAAATATTTATCCTAAAAATGATATTAATCTTAGTTTAACATTTCCAAAATTAAATCTGAGTCAAAATGCATATGATATTCTTTGCTCTAAAGAAGAACAAAAATACAGGTTTAATCAATTTTGGGATATAACAAAAAATAGAGATGAGTTTCCAATAGGTTCAAATTATCCACCAACAGGTCCTTTGATTCCAGGTACTACTACTTTGTTAGGGAACTACTCTTCACAAAATACATGGATTACTTCTCCTAACGGATTTACAAGAATTCTTAATCCAAATAATTTAGATTATAATAAAAATGATTTTCAAAGAAAAAAATTAAGACATTATTTAAATTTTGTATCTTTAAAAAAAGAACAGTGTAATGATGTAAACATGATATTAAAAATGAGTAATAGTAAAACTAATTTTTCTCCTAGATAATGTATAATAAAAAAGTTCTTATAGACGCATTAAAAAAATTAGGAAGTGCAAAAGTACCCCCTAATAAAAAGGATATAATTTATGATCCAAAAGGTCAATTAAAATATCCTGGACAAAACACTAGAATACCTAGTGGAGATATTACTATGCAAGGAGTACCCTATCCTGTATTAGGTAAACCTAATGTAGGTCAACCACAAATGATGCAACCTGGTCAAAACTATCAGTTTCCAGGAGCAGACTATGTAGATGAGTTTCCTCAGATGAGAAAAGGAGGTAGAACAAAAGGTCTTGTATCAATGCCAAAACCAAGTAAAAAAGGTTTACTGTCTAAAAGTTATTCTAGAAGTTTAGATGCAACTAACAAATTTTTTACACAAAATTATTTATTTGCAAAACCTAAGTCTAGAAAGAATAAAGTATTTGATCCTAATGCTAAGTACTATCAAGAAGGTGGAGAACAAAATTGTCCAGAAGGATACGTTTTTTATAACGGTCAATGTGTAGAATGGCAAGAACCAGAGGTAATAGAAACTGATGAGAATACAGGCTATAATGCAGCAACAGGTCAAATAAGTCAAGATACAAGACCAGGATCAATACAAAATAATGGTTGGTGGACAGAACATGAAAAGTATCACCATTTGCAAAACTTAGGAGGTGGTGCAAGTACTGCTGGTTTTTTAGGTCAAAGACCTAATAATACTGTAGCATCAGATCAAGCAATAGGTAATTACTATGACAGAAGAAATACTGAATTAGAAGCACAAACAGATGCAATGATCAAAGCTGATCCTAATTTACAATTTATACCAAGAAATAAATTACAAGAATTTACAGAAGGTTTTCCAGGTGCAAATGCTTTAATGTATCAAGATCCAACTACAGAAGAAGGAGAAGCAAGAGTTCGTGAAGAACAATTTGAAAAAGATGGTAAATCTATGTTTCCTAAAAAACAAGATGGTAGTATAAGTAAATTAGAGGGAGATCTTATTTCTAAAGTACTAATGGAAAGAAATAGAGGAGTTGATTTTGTAGATAGAGCTTTTGCATTAGGAGATAATCCAGGAACACCAATGTTTAATCTACCCGATGATGAACAGTTTGGTCAAAACATGTCACACAAAATGGCATGGGGTGAAGATGATAATGGTCAAGCTTGGATGTACCCTACTATAATGAATCCTAATGATGAAGCTATCCAAGTTCCTAATCAATATGCTGATTATATTTCTTCTGAAGGTTATAAAAATGCAACAGGAATGAATCAGTATGCAGAAGGTGGTTCTTTGCTTACTAAGAAAGTAACATGTAAAAAGTGTGGTTGGAAATGGGATGCTGAAGATGGTGGTAATGATGTTACTACTTGTCATAAATGTGGTGGTCAAGGATTAGTACATGCTCAACATGGTGGTCTTCATAAATTTGTAGGTGGTGGATCAACTGACTGGCCTCCTGCTAGTAAAAACAAAACATATTTAACATATAGTCCATTTTATGGAAACTCTTTGACTGGTCAAAGTAGTAATATGGGATATGCAGATAATCCATTTAGTGATGAAAAAAGTGATTTTTTTAAAGTTAACACAATAAGAATGCCTCAATCATATATTGGTCTTTCTGGTGGTGCTGACCCTTATGGTAAGTTTAATCATAATCAGGGAATAATGCAAAAACTTGGTTATGATGCTTATGTTGGATTGCCCTATAACTATGATCCTAATAATACTGATTATTATTCAAATACTCCAAGTTTTGGAGGAAGAATTAGATATAATAATACTATAGATAATAGAATGTTAGGAATTCCTTGGAATAAAGTTTTTGTTGAAGCATCAGGTGACTATAGTCAATCTGATGGGTTAAATGGAAATTTTAGTGTTGGTACTAGATTTGATGGAAAAAAAGGTAACTCAAGAGGATATTTTGAACCTCACATAGGAGTATCAGGAAGTTTTGGTCCACATGGTATAAAACCAGGTGCTTATTCTGCAAATGCTTTAGCTCAGTATCAGTTGCTTACTCAATCTAATGATATTCCAGATTTAGAAGATGATTCTGTAAATATGAGTGATCCTGCTATTCAAGTTTTACTTTCTGACATATACAATGAAGGTATAGAAAATCCTCTTGCAAAAGGTAAAAAGCAACAAGGTGCAATGGCTGATATTGATTTAGGTTTTAAAACTGGTTTTGAATGGCAGCCAAAATGGTTAACAAAACGTCTTCCAGGTAGTAAAATTTTTGGAGATTTAAGATATACAGCTCAACCAATAAGAGGAATGTTTGTTAGTGGGATGGGTGAAAATTCTCAAAGTAATTATGCTGGACAGATGGGTGATGCTATAATACAATCTAGTGATCAATCAGAAACAAATAAACTTGCTTTTTCTCATCAATTTACAGGTGGTCTTGGTTTAAAAATACCAATAGGTACTGTTAAAGATAAAATAAATGATATAGATTTTACAAGAACAAGAATACCTAAAGATTGTAGGTGTCCTGATGGAACTATAGTAGATAAATTAGAAGATGGATCATGTCCTTGTGATGATCATAACGAAGAATGTCCACCATGTTCTGATGGAAGTGTTCCTCAAAGATTAAAAAATGGAACATGTCCTTGTGAAGAAATTATAGAAGTTGATGAATATGCTAGAAACCCAAGATGGTTAAAAGATGGTGGTGCTCTAAGTAAATTTGTAGGTGGTGGTTTGCAAAACATTTCACCTTGTCAAGCTGATGAATATTGGGATGGAGAAAAATGTGTTAAAAGAACAATTAATTATTATAATGCAAATGAAGATCTTACAAAAAATGCTGAATATCAAGATTGGTTAATTAGACAATCTTTATGGCAATATAGTGACTTACCTTATAATAAACAAAAAGATTTATCTAGTTCTATTATAAGAGAAACTGACAATTATAATAAGCAATTACCATATGATTTTCAAGGTCAAGTATCTGACTTTTATGAAGATTATCCAGAAACAGAAGATTTTGAAAATAATGTTAATATTGGTCCATATGGTAGTAAAACAAAATTTATTGAAAGTTTAACAAATGCTGAAGCAGCAAAACATTCATATCGTTTAATATCAGATAATAATGAAATAGTAAATAATGATGTTTATAAAAATACTGAAAATTTTAAACCTTTTGATAAATCTAATGCTTTTTTTCAAAAATATCCACCATCAAGTTGGAGTTATCATAGTCAACTTTCTTCTGATCCTATAACAGAACTGTTTTCTGGAAATTGGAATGGAAGTAATTTTATATACAAAAAACCTAATACTTCACGTATAGAAGATGATGTAAATAGAACTTATTTAAAAAAGTTTTATCCAGAACTTACTGATGAGCAAATTGATAAGATAGTAAAAGATGATGTAGAAAATCCAGGATATATAACAAATGAATTTGATGTAAATAAAAAACGTAAGTGGGTATCTGGTCAAGATGCTGAAGGACATGACATTACCAAAGGTCAAGACATATTTAAAGATGAAAATGGTTTAACTGGGTATAAAGCAGATGGGATTGCTGCATATATTTCACAATATGATAAGTATACGCCATCTTGGGCAGAACCAAAAGAGCTATGGTTAAAAAAAGAAGAAGAACTATTAAATTTACCAACTTTAAAACCAGGTTTAATACAACAACAAGATTATGAATTACAAGGTGCTGATGCATATAATGAAGCATTAGAAAATCTTGAAGCTCCTAGTTATATTCCAGATACAAATATTAATAAACATTTTGGAAAAAAAGGTTCTTATAAAGGTCCTTGGCTTCCTAGTTTGTCTCAGTGGACACCTTGGTATAAAAATAATAAAGGGCGACACCACCCAATAATAAAACTTGGTATGAAAGAGTCAACTATGGTTGATCCAAGTACAGGTAAAACCGTTAATAAACAATTTAAAAAAGATAGAAATATACAAGAGCAATCAGGATATAATAGAGCATACTATGAAGGTAGTGAAGATGAAGAAGGAAATTATATTCCAGGAGAAATAGAAAATGCAGAAACAGAAAATAGAAGAATTAATTTTAACCATGGTCAAATGGGTAGAAAAGATAAAAAAGCTCAAGAACAATATAATTTAGAATATGATGAATATGAATTTAAAAAAAAGTTCCCTACTCTTTTAGACAACTTAAATATAACATATAAAGATTATATAAATCAAAATACTTCTAAAAAACAATATGGTGGTGCTCTAAGTAAGTTTGTAGAAGGAGGAGCTGAGACATCATGGCCTCCAAAAGGATGGCCTCCAATAGGACGTTATAAAGGTTTACTTGACCTTGTAAAAAAGACACCTACTATAAGTACATTTGGTAATGCTATAAAATTTCCTAGTGTTAATTGGACAACTCCAAGTATACCTACTTTACAAAGAGAGTTTAATGTTGAACAAGTTTTGAAAAATAAAAATTTTTTTCCTAATCAAAATTCTTTTCTTAATGCAGTTAAAAATGCAACTGTTCAGGAAATAACACCAGAGATAGATGCAACAATTGAATATAGAAGTGGAACAACTACAAAAGATCAACTCATTGCTTTAAGTAAAACTTATAGATCTTGGCCTGAATATAGAAATGAAGAAACAATAAATTCAATATATGATGGGTTAAGTTCAGGTAAAGATATGGAAATGCCTATGGTTTTACAATTTCCTAATGGTAACAAAAGAGTTTTTTCAGGAAATACAAGAATGGATGCAGCAAGACAATTAGGAATAAATCCAAATGTACTTATGCTAAATGTACCTGATATGACTAAATTAGCTAATCCTTGGCAAATAGAAGTATTTCCAGGACTTCAATATAAATCTACAATGTTAAATAATCCAAAAGGTTTATGGACACAAGTTGCAAAAGATGGAACAATTAATGTAGAGAATGCTTTAAAAAATATAGAAAAAGAATCTGCAGGTGATGTGAAAGTTGAACTATTAAAAGAAACTTTAGGGGAAAATATTCCTAAAAAAATGGATTTTAATCTTTTTAGAAAAAAAACACAAGAAACTATTATTCCATTAGAAACAACAATAGTAGACCATAGTTCAAATTATAATATAAATAAGGTAGGTTACCCATCGGCTAGTAGAAATAGTTTTGAAAGAGCATTGAATTTTAATAACCTAGAAATTGCAGAAATTGAAAAGAAAATAAAGGATGCACCATCTAGTACTAAACAATTAAAGGTTTGGGATGATGCTAATGAAAAAATTAGGGCGATGGCTTATGTATCATTTGACAGACCAATATATACAGCAGTAGGTCCAAATGGTTTAGTTCAATATTTTTCAACATTAGAAGAAGCTAAACAACAAGAAGAAATTACATTACGTACTCTTAATGAAGAACTTAAAAATAGTAAAGATAAATCTATTGCTACGTTAACAGAAATGCAAGACTTACCATTAGAAAATAAAACTGTTATTTTTAGTAATAAAGATTTATTTGGTGGAGGCTCTGATGCTCATAATAATCCTCCTGAAACATTAGGTCATATTCATTTTTTAAGAGATGCTGAATTTCCTGATATACTTTTAGCAACACAAATACAATCAGATCCTTTTCAAAGTAAATATTATTGGAAGTATAACGTTAATACAGAAACAGAAACAATAGGAAGTGAAATTCTTCTAAAAACAAAAAAAATTGAATCTATAAATTATTTGACTGCACAAGAACTACAGAATTTTAATAATGGGAATACAAATTATTCTAAAGAACAATTGGATAATTATAAATTGTTTACCAGAAGTAATTTAGAAGAAATTAATATATTAAATAATGATATTAACGTATTAAAAGAAAGGTTAGAACCAATAGTTAAAGAAAATACTCCTAACTATAAACAAAAAGTTTTATTAGATAAGAATCATAAAAAAAGATTTTTTCAAGAATTTTTAAATTATGCTGCTAATAGAGGAGATGTAAATTATATTGCGATACCAACAGTTGAAACTTCTGCTAGAATACAAAATTATGCACCACTTATTAACCAAGCAAACTTAGGACCTGAGTCAAAACTATTAATGGATAATACTAATAGTTTTGAAGAGTTTGTAAAAAAATCTGAAGAAATACATGGTGACTCTTTTCAGAATTCTACTGAACATGAACAATATCTATTAAAAAAAGGATATGAACTTTATAAAAAAAATGGAAACTTAGATGGATTATTAAATGACAAAAGAAATTATAAATCTAAACATGGAACTGTTCTAGGAAATTATGAAGAATATATAAAAATAGCAAAAAAATTAGGATTAGAAATAGAAGATCTTATAATTAAAGGTCGTACTTATAAAAAAATAGTAATACCTGAAGATTTTCTAAAAGGTCTTGGTGAGATTGATGCTTATAGAAAAGGAGGAGAAACTAATAAGTCTATAGAAATAAAGTTAACATCAGAAGAAATAAAAAAATATGTAGATGGTGGTTACGTAGTAGAAGACCTAGATAATTTTCAAGATGGTGGTACTACAGATCCTCCTCCTTGGAATCCTGATTATCCAACAAACTTTTATGAATTTAAAACTTTAACTCCAGAAGAGAAAGCTGAGGAAGCTCAATTTAGAGAAGACTACAGAAAAGCAGGACTTACTCCATATGACCGAGCTTTAGAAGAGGAACCTCAATTTGCTGATGAAGCAATGAACTTTGTTAAAGGTTGGCATGATTCACCTATGTATAATCAAATGGTTCTTAATAGTTATAATGGTCAACAAAAAAATGCAGACTATCTTACAAAACTTAGAAAAGAAAATATTGCTGCCATACCCCCAATAGAAATTAGTAATACTTCAGGTACTTCTGATTCTGGTTTTCTTCCAGCAGCAACTTCAGACAGCATAACTGGTCAAGTAATAGTATATCCTGAAGGTTATGGTTATGGACCTTCTTTATATACACATGAATATACTCACTCATCTGATAAACCACGAGAGTTATATAAATGGAATCATCCATCTTATGTAAATAAAAAAAAAGACACATATAAGATTCCTTCTTGGATGGTATATGAAGATCCAAGATTTCCTAAAGAACCTCCTGTATTCCATAAGAGAGTTATGCCTAAATCAGATCAGATGTATATTAGTACACATAGAGGAGCTAACTGGAAAGATAATGAAAACTATAAAATAAATAAAGATTCTGGATTCTATACAATTAGAACAGATGACGAACTTAAACAAGAAATGTTAGGTTATGAATATCCTCTTGATGATTTTGAAGATTATAAAAAAGCACACATATCTGGTACAAAAGATTGGATAGAAATGGACAAAAACCAATGGAAAAAATTCGGTCATGATTATGTATCTGATCCAACAGAAGTAAGAGCACGTCTTGGTGAAATAAGAATGAATGCAAAAAAAGAAGGTTTATATGATCCTTATACAGAACAAATAACTCCAGAAATATTTGAAAATTATATAAATAAACGAAGGGAAGATGATAATTGGCAACCAATGAAACCAATTGACGAACTTAGAATTGAGTTTACAGATGAAGAAATTTTATACATGTTACAAAACATTTCTGAAAATAAAAATGATTCTGAAACAGATAATGAGTTTGATATGCAATATTCTCAATATGGAGGAGTTGCTGATTATCAACTAGGTGAAGAAGTAGATGAAGATACTATGAAAAGATTAAAGAAATTAGGATATACTTTTAATAAAATATAAAATGGCAAAGTACGTAATATCAAGTATACCAGCATCTTTACCAAAAAATAAAGATGGTGGTTTATTTAGAAAAAAGAAAAAGAAAAAGTTAAATTCAATGATGGATTATAATCCTCCAACAGATGAGAGTACTCTTGTTAGAGGTATTGAACCACAAAATACTTTTGGTAATTATTTTAATTCACCGGGAATCCCTACATCAGATTATAAACCTTATAATATAGGTGAACAATATAATACAAGAGTAAGATCTGAATTAGAGAAAGTACCCCTTACTGATAGAGCTGCAAAAGAGTTAAGAAGATGTGATCCAAACAATCCTTATAGTGTATGGTATAATGGTAAATGTATGACTGAAGAAGAATATCTTCCTTTATACATAGAAGAGGATCAAAAAGAAAGAGAAGATGATGAATCTAAATTTAATGCTTCAACAACTGCTTTTTGGCAAAAGATGGAAAATACCATTAATGCTGAAAGAAAAAAATCAAATGAGATGTATGATCAATGGGAATCAGAACACTATGATGCATATACAAATACTTTTAAAAACTCTAAAAAATTTGATAAAATAGAACCTTATGATAGAATTCCTGCATATACATTAGATGACTTAACTCAGTACGGTGTAACAAAAAGAGAACTTTATAAAAATCAATTTTATATGAGTGAAAATAAAGAAACCGGAATGATTGATTTATATGTTAAAGATATGATGAAGTCAAGGATTATAAATAATGGTTTTAGAACTAAACAGTTTGTAGATACTTGGGGATTGGATAAAGATCAAGTAGATAAAGAATTGGGTTCATTTATGAAATATGCAGATCAACTATATAATGAAAATCGAACTGCAGAAATTTTAAAACTAGCTAGGAAAAAAAATATAACTATTGAGGCTGCGGCAAGACTAATTCCAACAAGTGTAGGTTCCCAAAAATATATAAATGAAAATATAACTGATCCTCTTAATGAACAAATAGATGAAAATTTTCAAGAATATATAAAAACTATTAGAGATGGTATTGGACCTTATAAAAAGACAAACACAAAACAGAAAGTAAATTATAATTTTAATGATGATATATATGACACAAAAGAAAAAGATGGTATTGTTATAAGTCATGATTTTAATTCTATTAGACAGTATACTAAAGCATGGGTAAAAGCAGGTAAAGATGATAAGGAAAAAAAATCTAGACAAGCTAAAGTAGATGAAATTTTAAAAAGAGAATATCCTGAAGTTTATAAAAAATTAGACGAAAATCCTATTTATCAAGGTCATAAAGATGAAATAAGTACTTTAAAACAGTCACAGTTAAGCGATCATGTATATGTTAACCCTGACATTATGAAGCATGTTACTAATAAAAGAAGATCTGATGCATATGATCAAGAGGCATATCAAAGAAGAGATAGTGATCTAGCTGACCTTACTGGTTATGCTGATGACTTCAACATTTATACTCAGAATTTAATGCAAAAACAACTTTATGATCTTAGTGTAGATGCTCTTAAAACTAACAATTTTAGTAGTCTAGATAAACTAAAGTTTATAGAGGGTGATAACGATTATAAAGAAGGTCGTATTTATGGTGACGAGTATAAAAAAAAGATTGCTGATTTATTTAGTTATGACAGATATGTAGAAAGAGTAACAAGTCCTTATCAAATACGTCCAGGAAAATCTACAACACCACTTTCACTTAGTGAAAAAATTCATGACGTAGCTACCAATCCTTTTGTAGCTTATGATTACTGGATGAATCCACGTACACAAATGTGGCCAGACAATGCTACATCTGATCAAGGATATCAGGACAGAAAAAACCAAGAAAAAAAATGGCAGAATTATGGTCTTGATCTTGGTACTTTTAAACCTACATATAATCGTAGAGGTCTGCTTGAACCTAGTATTACAGGTTTATTTAATTTTTTTGGTCAACCTTTTAATCCAGCTAAGATAGCTACAGATGTATATGGTGGTTATGAAAAAAATGGATGGAGTGGTGCTGGAGAAGAATTAGCTAATGCTGGTTATGAAATAGGTGATAGAGTGTTACTTGGAAGTACTTTTGGAGCAAGTGCTCTAAGTAAAATGAAATATTTAAGAAATCTATCAAATTTAAATAAAGCATCTCAGACTGCTAGTCGGTTTGGAAAGTTTAATATTGGTTTACAGAAAATTACTAATCTACTGAATTCAGCTCCTTTAACAGCACATATAAGTGCAGGTGTAAAAGATTATATGAAGGTTACACTTCCAGTAATGACATTTGATGCTGTAAGACCTGGTGGAAATTTTAATCAAGCATATAATGATTTTAGTAAAGGGGATAATTGGTATGGAGTAGGAAATCTTGGTTTGGGTGCTCTAGGGGTTTTACCATATGGTATTAAAGGATTTAATGCTCTTAGAACAGGAGAACTAACACCAGGATTAAGAGCCTTTTATCCAGAAGGAACACAGTTTGCAAGAAATACTGAACAATTTCGTCAGTTAACAGGTTTACAAACTCCAGGATCTGTATTTACAAAAAGTGCTGAAGGGGCAGGAGCAATACCTAATATAGGTCCCAAATATTATAAATCTCTTTTTAAACAAGTACATCCAGATGTACGAGGTGGAAGTAAGGAATCATCTCAACTTTTACAAGATATTTATACAGGTAAAGGTTTTCAAAATGTACCCTTTAATGCAGGTATGCAAACTGGTATTATATCTCCTAAATATCAATTTGGTCGTTGGTCTGCAGGTAAAAATGTTTTTCAACCTAAAACATTAGAAGAATTATTACAAATACAAAATTTAAATAATTCTTCTATAAATAGGGGATTGCAATTAAGACAACAAGGAGGTAGTACACATAATCCAATTATAAATAGTTTAAGACAATTAGGTTCTCTAAATAATTTTGAAAAAGGAGGTGATGTGCCAACTCCACCAAAATGGTTAGCTGCACTTTTAAAAAAAGGTGCTTCAATGGGTAGCTCATTTAAAAATTTGTTTACTGTTCCGGCATCTGTAAAAAAAGCATTTGGATATATTCCTCCAGTAATTCCAACATTACCAAGTAAAACTCAACTTATTGATGAAGTTTTGAATGGACAACAATTAAGTGGTCTAACTGACTATGGTTCTCTTTTAGATAACATAGATCCAGGTGGTCAAACTTTAGAAAATTCTTTTTATAGAGATATTGATGCTAAGTCAAAAAAAGGATTTAAAGCTGACATACTAGAAACTTTAAGTAAAGCTAGAGATAACTCTAGTTTTAAATACCCAAATTTAGTTGATGTAAAAGATACTGATTTTACTACTGAATCACCTTTTTGGATGAATTATGCTAATTTAGCTAACTTTGCAAAAACAGGAGTTGATTTTAGTTACATTAAACCTAAAATGATTACTGATGCTGATTACTTTACTTTTCAAGATTTAAAAAAACAATTTCATGGTCAAAAAAAATGGCATATTGATATGATGGATTTTAAATCTATATATCATACAAAAAAACAAAAAGATGAATTAAGAGAAAAATTAAAAGAATTTGGTTTACCTTATGAAACTGATCAAGATTTATTTGAATCTTTATATAAATCAAGACCACAAGATTTTTCTTCTAAAATGTATAAAATAAATCATTTAGATTTTTTAAAAAAAACAGGTCGATATGATTATTTAAAAGCAATATCTAAAGGTGAGTTTGATTCTGATTTTCCACTATCATTTGATTTAAAGCACAAATATAGCTTTAGTGATAATGTAGATAAATTACCTTTTTGGCATGATCAATCATTGAAAGTTGATGACAATTATATTTCTTATTTAAATGATGCAACAACTCATCGTGATCTTGTTGATTTAACTACAGCATTTGACCCATGGTGGGCTGAAGGTTTACCTAAAGATTATTATCATAGGGGTTTAGCAGGTATGACAGATTTTAATACAGAAAAAAGTTTACTTTTAAAATTTATACAACTGAAATATGGTAAGAAACGAACTGAGGAAAAGTTAGATTATCAAAATCCTAAACATAAATATCATCCATTAATCACTGACCCAAGAGGTTGGGACCCTAAATATTTAAATAAAACAGGAGGTGTTATAAAAAATTCATTAACATCTAAAAAAAATAGTATTACTATGAATCTTAGTAAATCAGAAATAAATAAATATATAGCTGGAGGTTATATAATAGAAGATGTATAAACTTTTTAAGTTTAATGATTAAATTAAAATTTAGTATATTTACTATATAAAGTGTCTTATGAAAAAATCAGTAACAATAAGAAAAGCTCTTCCAGGTGAAAAACCTGGTTATTACAATAAAACTGCAAAGTTTTTAAAAAAAGCAGAAATGGGTTTAGAAATGACATCAAGTGATGATCCACAAAGAATGAACCTTATTTTTAATAAAGCATACATATCTTTAAAACAATCTGTATTACCAAATATTTTATATAATTCTTTAATAACAGAATATGTATTAGATAAAAATACAGCACTACAAATTATTCAAGCTGCTGTACAAAGATTAACTAAAGAAGGTTTTTATGAAGAGGACTTAGATGAAGAAAATAAAAAAGCTGAAGAAGAAGCAGGACAAGCAGAAGCACAACTAGGACAAGATCAAGCAGAAGAACAACAACAAGAAGCATCTGAAGAAGAAGAACGTAGAGTTTCTGATAGTGAAAATGAAGAATTAGCATTATCTGATCAAGGATATTATGAAGGTGAAGAAGAAAATAATAATAGTGCTTCTCATATAGAAGATGAACAATCACAAATGAATGAAGCATTTCGATATGGTGGGTATCCACAATATGGTTTTGGGGGTGAAGAAGAAGAATCAGATGCTGATAATATAACAGGTCAGTATGACAATCAAAAGGGACAAAAAGAAAAACCTTTCTCTATGGAAGATTTAATGGCTATGACTCCAGGCATGCAAGGACAGGAATCATTTCCAGATTTATCTTATTATATAGGAGATTATAGACCAATAGGAGATTCATATCAAAATCAAAATTATCTTTCTGGAAGTCTTCCTGAAGCTGCTGAAGGGGGTTCTACATCTAAGTGGCCTCCAGATTTTTTAAAAAGAGGACTTAGTGCATATAGATCAACAAATCCTCTTTCAAGTCTTACAGGTTTTCAAAAAACAATTCCGGTTTTTTCTGCTATAGGTCATGGTATGAGTAAACTTCCTTGGGTTGGAAGATCTTTTCAGCCAAAATTAGGGACTACATTTACAGAAAATAGAAGTGCTCTATTTGATTTATTACAAAATCCTGACGTTAATACAACAGGTATATTTAGTAAAAATGGTTCAGGTCAAACAGGTGGTGATGGAACTTATCAAGTTGATAGATTAAATCTTTATCAAGATGATTTAAAACAAATTATTTTAGAACTAAGAAAAAGTAATTTTACACCTTTTAAACTATCAGATTTAGATGACAAATTAAAAAATAGTAATTGGGGTATTTCTAATTACGATCCTAAACTACAAGGACTAGGTGGTCTTAGGGCTTTACAAGATGGTTTGATAAGTGGTATATATCCTCCAACATCAAAAATAGTAGGTGGTACAGATGATAATGGAGTAGATTTCTTTGAAATAAAACATACATTTTTACCGGATCAAGACTTACCTTTTGGAGCAACACCATCTAATGCAACAGAAACAACATTTAAAAATAGATTTTACTTTACAACTGATCCAATAACAGGAGAAGTAAAAGTATTTAATAATCTTGGTGGAGATCTAACTACTGGATCTAGAACTAAGTATGAGATTACTAGACCATGGGGAACGTCTATTTTTAATTTAGGTAGAGATGCGTTAAGGGAACCTGTAAAAACATTTTCAGGCAATAATGATTCAACTAATATAGCTGATGAAAACATATTTGGCACACCTTTTCCTAGTTACAGAGCAACAGGTTTTGGTAAAGGTATAATTCCTCGTTTAAGTGAGGTATCAGATATACAACCAGCAACTTTAGAAACATTAGGTTGGAAAGGTAAAATTGGTAGAGGACTTGAAAATTATGCATTAGGGACATGGATTCCTCAAATATTTGGAGGAAACAATCCAATAAGAACTGCTGCTGCAAGTGTTAATAAGTTAGCATTACCAACATTTGGTTATTCTAATCCTGCTCTTGGGCCTAATGTAATTGATCCAGCTAATGAATCTTATGGTTCAGACATAAAAAATGCTGTCAACTATAAATATAGACTTGGTCTTAGAACTTCTGCAATTGTTGTTGGAGGACTAGGTTTAGGTTATAGTGCTTATGATGCAATGTTTAATCCATGTCAATGTGATAACGAACTTTTAAAGAACTATAAACCAAAAGATGTTTTTGGACACTGTCCTTGTGGTACAGAAGTAGGTTCAAGAAGAACTTTAGATCCTACAGGAGTTAAATATAATGAGACTGTTGATCCTACAAAATTACAAATGCCTGATAGTATGCAATTTTTAATTGATAAAGATATAACATCTGATCGTTATTGGAGAGAAAAATATAAGTTAGAAGAGTTAGAAGGAAGACCACCAGGGGATGATTTTAAAAAGGGTGGGATTACAGAATCAAATTTTATAAAAAGATTTACTTCAAGATTTGAAGAAGGTGGAGATGCAAAAGATCAATCATTAGGTAAAGGTGCTAGATATGATACACTTACACATGATGTTGAAAAAAGAAAAAGTGAATTTAAAAGTATTTTAAAAAAGAATTCTAATGTTGCAATTACAAAAGAAATTTATAAAAATGCACAAGGTAATCCTGAAATTTTAAATATGATAATGAAAGATGGCAAGGTAGAAGATCTTGCTGAAAATACTGAGACTCCACAAGCTCAGTATGGATTATCTGTTAATAAAGATGTGCCTGATTGGTATACAGGATATAGTGGTAGAAGAAATTTACGAGAATATGATAACATATTTAAAAAATTACAAAATAGTTTTCCAGAAGAATTAAGTTCATATGAAAATTATTTGCCAAATTTTAGACCTGACTTATATAATAATCAACAATCTTATATTAATGAAGTAGATGATATAAATGAATCTATATCTAATAATAGACCTCTTTATGGTCAAAGTTATAATAGTGCAGAAGAACAAGCTAAAGATGTTGAAGTACAAAATTATATGAAAAATATACCATTGACTGAAGGAATGAATTCAGCAGATAACTTTATACCTTTTCCAGAAGTATCAAGAGAACCTGTTATGGGTGAATCATGGGATAACTGGTATACTTCTGATGGTAATACTCCAGGATTTGTTCCTGATAATAGAATTTGGAATGGAAATGATTGGGAAGGTGCTCAACAATATGGTGGATTTACAGATTTTGATTCTGAAAACCCTCTATCAAAATTTATTTATGGTGGTTATAATTATGCAGAAGGTGGTGAGATGGATGAACCATGTCCTAATGGAACTCATTGGGATCCTGTTTTACAGGAGTGTGTTCCTGATGAAAAAAAACCTGTTGTATCTCCCACAAGAGAACAACTATTTAGTGATCCTGAATATAGACAGAATATAGATAGACTTGAATATAATAGAGATGTTAGAGATTATAAAGATTATAGAAATCAAATGTTAAATGATTATAGAAACGAAAACTATAAGGGACCAATGGAAGAACATGATGGAATACTTTATCCTCAAGCTTCACCTGAATGGGACCAATTTAAGAATTCAAAAGAATATCAAGACCAATATAATAAACTACCTGATCCTGTATATACACCAGGATGGCAATTGCAACATCAATCACCAGATAATGCACCTAATAATGTAGAACATTATCCACTAATTGGTCCATGGAATGAAGAAGATCAAAAAAGATATGATGAACATTTTGATCCAGCCACTGACGATTATCCAGAAAACTTTGATGAAAACGGTGAGTTTTTGTATAAACCAAAAAGGATGTTGAAAAACTCACAAGAGTTAAAGGAACAACTAAATGATAGGTATGAAGATTGGTGTCCTTGTAGTAAGAAAGAAGAATTAATGGTTAATGGTAGACCTACTGTTAAAGAAGTATGTATACCATGTGAGCAAGCTGAATATGGTGGGCAAACTTATAATAATCAAAACTATAGTCTAAGAAGAGCTCAAGATGGTGAAGAAATACAAAATACAGACGGAGATTATAGAATGATACCAAAAAAACTAAGTAAAGCTGAATGGTTACAACAAGAACAAGAAGGTTATATTAAAGATCAAAAATATGCTGATTTACAGGCAAACAGACCAGTTTTAAGTGATGCGGAATATAATGCAAAATTTGCAACTGAGAATCTGGGTAGTGATGATAACTTTAATGCTTATAATAGTTTTTATGATAAAAGTAAAACTGAGTTTGAAGATTATGAAACTCCAGCTTCTAATAATTGTCCTCCAAATTATACTTGGAATGGTACAGCTTGTGTGTTAAATACTCCTAAGACTAATACTAATACTAATACTAATTGTCCTTATGTATGGAATGCTTATTATAATCAATGTATTCCACTTGCAACTAGGTCACCAAATGGTTATTACCCTAATAGAAGATCTAGTAATTTGTTGCCGTGGAATTCAATGTTTAGAGGAAGAAGTTATAAATTAAATCAAGGGAGCCCATATCATTTACAATCTAGAAATCCTTATACAGGTGAATTAACTGGGGTTCCAATTGCAAGATTTGTTACTAAAAAAGGAATTTTTGGAAAACCAAAAAGATGGACTGATGTTTATAATGTTGGTGAAGGATCTGTAACGGCAGCTCAATTAAAAGACTACATGGATCAAAAATCTGGTCCAAAAAGAAAACAAGTTAATACTGATAATAAACAATTTAATACTAAAAATACTGGAGTAGTAGAAAGATATAATCGTGATCATAATGATCAGATTACTGATGATCAATGGAATAACATGTCAAATTACGAACGTAAAGGAATAAGAAAAGGTCAAAAAGATGAAGATAAAGAAGATAGAAGAACTGACAGATATGATCAAGGAAAAGGAATAAGATATAATAGTGATCAATTTGCACATAATGTAGGTCAATTTACAGATAATGTAGGTAAAAAAATAGATAATGTACGTAGAAAAGTAGATGATGTACAATTAAAAATCCGTCAAGGTCTAGGAAATGCAGGTGATAAAGTACGTTCTGGAGTAGATAAGACCCAAGGAGGAATTCGTAGAGGTTTATTAAGTGTAGGTGATAACATTAAAAGTCGTTTTCAAAGTGTAAGAGGAGCTCTTAGAGCTCAAGAATATGGTGGACAATATAATTTTCTAAATGGTGGTATAAATAATAATATACCAGTTCCTGTAAATCCTTTTAATAGTAATGCTTTATTAGGTGATCAAAGTAACTTAATGGGTACAGCTATTCAAGGTAATAATAGTTTTTGGAATAATCAATATGCATTTAATAATGCTAATAATGTTGACGCTAATGGTAATAGTCTTGTACCTAATAATCCTTATCCTCAACCAAATAATATTAATGTAGATCCAGCTATGGCTTACAATCAAAAACAAAGTAAATTAATAGGGGTTGATAATAATCTTAAGACTAAGAGAAACATAGATCCAGAAGGTACTTTGAATGCTGCTGATGCTGGTATAAATGGTTTCATTGGTATGCTTGATAATGTTAAGTCAAGAGCAAAAGAAAAACAAATGTTACTTGATAATTCAGATCCTTTTAATAATATTGCTATTACAAGAAATCAAGATATGGGAGATTGGGGAGATACTGGTCATAAATTTGGTATGTTTAGATATAATCAAGAAGGCTCTGATAGAAACAGTAGAGCAACATTTGGTCAATATGGTGGTTACATGCAAGAAGGTGGAGCAAGTTCTATTGAAGAAAATGAGGGAAGAACTATGGAAGTTGGATATTCAAATCCTCCAACTTATATGGTTTATGATAAAGATCATAAATTAATTTTTTCTAGTAAAAATCGTGCAGCTGCTGACAAAGTTTTAAAAGGTGGGTCAACTGTAAGTCAAAATTTCGAATATGGAGGTTCTTTTGAACAAGATGAAGAAGTATATATGAACCCGGAAGAATTAGAACAATTCTTACAAGCCGGAGGACAAGTTGAATATTTATAAAATATATCATGATAAAAGTTAGAATAAAAAAATTACCTTATGCAAAAACTGGAACCCAAGTTAACGGTGCTTTAGTAACTGATGAATCATCATTTAATAATACTGATAGTCAGGGGTATATGGGAAAAAAAAGACTTAAGGAAAGTAAATATATAACTGCTGTCCCTAGAGAAGATGCTAATCTTGAAGCAGAGGGTGGTGAAACAGTATATGGAGACATCAATGGTGATGGTATGCCTGAACATAAAATCATTAAAGGACCAAGACATAGTAGTGGAGGTGTTCCATTAAGTCTTCCAGATGATACTTTTATATTTAGTGATACTAAAGGTATGCTTATCAAAGATCCAAAAATTCTTGCTATGTTTGGAAAAGGTGGTACAAATAAATCTTTTACACCTGCTGAAATTGCAAAACAATATGATATACAAAAATATAGAAAAATTCTTGAAGATCCTGACACAGATGCAATAGAAAGAAAAACTGCTGAGTTGATGATTAAAAAGTATGTTATTAAACTTGGTTGTCTAGCTCTTCAACAAGAATCTCAAAAAGGTTTTCCACAAGGTATTCCTGCTGTTGCAAAACCTTGTATGGAAGCACGAGGATTAACTGAAGAAGATATTCTACCAGATACCTCTATAAAAGGTTTAAATGAACAACTTAAACAGGATATTGAAAAACAAAAAGGAAATCCTGGAGAACAAATGAATCAAGGTCAAGAAATGGAACAAGCCGAAGAAATGAATCAAGGTCAACCTGTTGCTCAAGCTCAACAACAAATGTCTCAACAACCACCATCACAAGAGGAAATGATGAGATATGGTGGAGGCAGAAGATTAAGAAGAGCTCAAGAAGGAATGCAGCAACCATCTGAAGAAGAAATGATGATGATGCAACAACAGCAACAACAGCAAGGTCCACCACAAGATCCACAGCAAGGACAAGGACAAGATCAGATGTCACAAATTATACAAGAAGTTACTTCTGCTCTAGAGAGAGGTGCTGACCCATCTGACGTTGTCATGTCTTTATTAGAAAATGGACTACGTCCTGAAGATATAGTTCAAATATTTCTTCAATTGGGAGCCTCTAATGAAGAAGCATCTTCTCTAGTAGAACAAGTAATGAGTCAATCTCAAGGTGCACAACAAAGTCCAATGGGACAACAAGAACAAATGCCCCAAGAAAATGCTGATCCAAGAATGTCTCAAGAAGAAATGATGAGAATGGGTGGTATGAGAAGACTGAAGAGAGGACAAGAAGGTATGGAACAACAAGGTGGTCAAGATCAAGAAATGATGCAGATGTTACAACAAATATCTCAAGCATTAGAAAAAGGTGCAGAACCACAAGAAATAATTTCACAATTATTACAAAGTCAAATGCCTCCACAGCAAATTGAACAAATTTTTGTTCAGTTAGGTATGCCACAAGATCAAGTAAAACAACTTGTAATGAGTGTTATACAACAAATGCAAGGTGGACAAGGTCAAGATCCAAGACAACAAATGGACCCAAGACAACAACAAATGTCTCAGGAACAGATGTCTATGCAAGAACAAGATCCAAGACAGATGGAACAAGCTCCTATGGCACAATATGGTATGTCTATGGGTGGTTATGATATGCCTTTTTATGATATTCCAGAAGCTGCTTATGGAGCATCTATGGGTTCTAATAGGTCTCAAGGTAATTCTAGAAGTAATTCTAGAATAAATCTTCCAAAAGCTCCTGGTGGTGGTGAAGTAACAATTGATGCTACTGGTAAAACACCTGAAGAACTAGATAGATTAATATCTGATGCATATAAATTTGGAGGTACAGATAAGAAAGGTGCTGATATTGTAAAAATTAAAAGAACAGATGGTCAAGGAAAAGTGACAACTTCAACCATAAGAGGTAATAAAAGAGAATCCTTTATAAATGAAGGAAAGGATATTGCTGTAGGTGATTTAAGTGGTTTTCCTGATACACCTGCTGGAAGAGTAGCTGCAGCTCAATATCAATTAATTGCAAAAAATCTTGCAAATGATAAAGTAAGAGCTGAAATTGTAGCAAATACTAAATTAGCTCTTGAAGATCCTAAAGCTTATCTTGGTAAAAATAGTAATCCTACTGATCCGGGAGACATTAGAAAAATATGGAGTAATGTTCATGGAGCTCTTCCAAGTGATGATGAAATTATTAAACAAGCATTAAATCATCAAAAAAGAAATTTAATGGCTACAGGATATGATGTTGATCCTCAATTATTTAATGATACTGGTAATAGACTTGCATCAGTAAGAGAAATTCTTGATAAGGAACTTATTAATCCTAAGACAAAAAGTAAATATACAGCAGCTGAACTTACTCCAATATTAGCTGACTATACAGCTAAAGGATATACTAGTGTTGCAGCACTATCAGAAAAAATAGGTGTTCCTTTAGATGTTGTAGGTAAAGATAGAGTACTTCAACAAGCAACAATGCACAGTTATGCTAAATCATATCAGAAAAATGTTGCTGGAGGATATTCTGGTGATAGAGATTTAGAATATGCCATGGATAATTTTTTAGGTGGTGTAAGTATGGTACATGTTGGCAGAAGTGATGAAGAATCAATGGGTAGATTATATGGACCAGCAGGTGCTAAAATTTCTCCATTAGATGATAAATATGACTATGCTAATAATAAATGGTATCAGAAAGACCATAGGGGAAATCTTGTACGTGGTAAATTTACAACATACGGAAATACTACTCTTGGACACCAGTATATGGTTGCTAGTCATAAATATGCTGAAGATCCAGAAAAAGACCCTGGACCAGGCCCATGTACTTGTGATGTTAATAAAAAGTTTTTAGCTGACGGAACAACTCCAAATCCACAGTACCGTGAGTTAGATCCAAATGGAAAATGTACTTGTGATCCTCCTGTAAAGAAATGTCCTTGTCAAAAATCTGATGGTACTGTAATAGAGATGACTCCAAATCCAGATGATTCATGTCCTCCATGTGAAGAACCAGGTGAAAAACCCCCAGCTGCATGGTGGTTACAAGATACAATTAAAACTACTGGTGCATTTGCAGATCAAATGGGTATAAAAAAATATATGCCGTTTGCACCTCCTGTTGCACTTCAAAAACCAAGACCTGTTTTTCAGGATCCTACAAGAGAACTTGGTGCTAATGCAGAAGCAGCAAACATTCAAACTAAAGGAGCTGCTCAGTTTGCAGGAGATCAGGCATTATCTGCACAATCATCAGCTATTCAAGGTCAGCAATCTAAAAATGCTGCTGATATTCTTGCTAAGTATAATAATGCTAATGTTAATATTGCAAATCAATTTGAGTTAAAAGGAACTGATATAGCAAATCAAGAGTCAATGTTGAAACAAGCAAATTCTCAAAGATTGTATGATCAAAATACAGTTGCAAATCAACAATTTGATAATGCAAAATTAGCTATGAGAAATCAAACTAGAAATTATTATACTAATGCTATTACAAATAAATGGAAAACAGATGCATTAAATCAAATGTATCCTGACTATGCAGTTGATACTCGTGTTGGTGGAAGAATGCATCATATACCTAATACTAGGACTCCAAGTGGTACAACTTCAGGAAAAGACTGGCAAAAAGCACAGGATGAATGTTTAAAAGAAAATCCTAATGGATCTGATAGAACACTACAAGATTGTAGAAATGCTAAATTAGGTACTGGTACACAAATTAATAATTCTAATCCTAATATTATTAATCAACAATACCAAGGTCAAGGTAGTATTAGAGATGGAGGAGCTGTGTATGAAGATGGTGGATTTGTACATATTAGTTCATGGCTTCCATTTTTAAAGTAAACTTTATATATTTATTAAACTTAAAAAATTTTAATAATTTTACACAAAAATAAATTATGGCAACGTACCTCCAAGGTGTAACAGATTATATACCAGACTATCAACCTTTTCAGCCTGATCTTAATTTCTATGGCAATTTATTACAAGCTAAACAATCACAATATGATTCTAACTGGAAAAATTTAAATAATTTATACAGTTCATTATACGGTGCTGAATTAACTCATAAATTAAATATTGAAAAAAAAGATGAACTTTTAAAACAAATTGATTTTAATCTTAAAAGAGTTTCAAGTCTTGATCTTTCATTAGAAGAAAATGTAAATCAAGCAATGCAAGTATTTAAACCTTTTTATGAGGATAAATACTTAATGAGAGACATGGCTTATACCAAAAATTTTACTAATACAATTTCAAGAGCTAATTCTTTAAAAACATCTAAAGATGATAAACAAAGAAAACAATGGTGGCAAACAGGTATTGATGGTCTAGAGATCAGAAGACAAATGTTTAGAGATGCTACATTAGAGGAAACTTTAGGTATGAATAATGTAGATTATACTCCAAATGCTTATGCAATTGAGGATTATATGAATCTTGCATCAAAATTTAAAGTTGGAGCTGTTCAACAACTTCCAGATAAAAGTGGTTTATATTTAGTAAGACAAAAAAATGGACAGTTAATATTACCAACTCTTCAAAATATGTTTTTATCAGAATATGCTAACAGACCAGACATTCAAGCAAAATATAAAGAAGAAGCATTTGTTGAAAGAATGAATTATGCTTATACAAATAAAGAAAAGTTTGGTACTGTACTTGATGCTGAAAAAGATTATATTACATCTAAATATGAGTATATTAAAAATTATGCTAAAGATAGAAATAATGTTGCTAAAGATGAACTAGAAACTAATGAGCAACAAATTGCAAATGTTGAGAAAGAAATTAATAATAATGATATACGACCACAACAATTTACTTATCTAGACAGATTAAATGAAGGATTAAAAGTTTCAGAAACAGTTCATGCTAATGCATCACAATTAAATCAACAAGTTAATGATCAAAGAAGTGGTATTAAAGACGGAGAAATTGAAGACATATTATCTGATCTAGAGGTAGCACGTTATAAAATTGATTCAGGAATGACTGCTATTAAAGCAGAAAAAGATATTATGTCAGCTGCAAATACTTATGCTATGACTAATTATGAACTTGAATATAAACCTAATGCAGTTGGTCTAGCCTTTTTAAATCATAATCATGCTCTTTCAAGACAAAGAGAAGCAGCTAGTAATAGACGTTCTGAAATAAAACAACAAAATGAAAATAGATTAGATCAACTACAAAAAGATCATGAAAATAAAATGTTTCAAAAAGCTGTTGATCATAATTTGAAAAATAATTATTGGAGTTTTGATAAAGATATGAAATTAGTTACTAATCCTCAAGCAAATGGTTATAATTTAAATTGGTTAATGCCTAATCTTGGTGGTAATACGGAAGGTAAATATACTTTTGATGATATGCAAGAATTGTCTAGAAATAAAATGTTAGACGGAGCACAAGAAGGTGGTGATCACCTTATGAAAACAATACAAAATGGGGTTAATAGTGGTACATTTACTGCAGCTCAACTTGCTTTCTTTGTACAAACACTTAGTTTAAATAAATCTGACAGAGCACTAGTTGATGAGGTTTTGAAAAAAGGAGGTTCTACTAACAAACCTGAAATGGTAAGAATATGGAAAAATATATGGAGTCAGTATAGTAAAAATAATAGTACTTTTATTAAAGATTTAGCAAGTACAGGTCAGTTATTTAATTTAAATGAATATATGTCAGCATATGCTGAACAACATGCCGGTAGTAAACTTACTGAGATGTATTCTGATGGAGATGCTGCTTTAAAATTAAATCAATTAGCTAGGGTTGATGATGCATTAAATGTTGTTCGTCAAACTAATATTTCTAATATTAGAAAGAAATTTAGTGAAGATTTAAATCGTATTGTTAAACAAGTTAAAGAAAAAGATCCAAAAACATATGCTAATGTTACTCAAGAAAAGATTGATCAAGCAGTTAACCTTGTTATAAATAGATATACATTAGATGGTAATGGTCATTTAGAAGAATTTAAAAAAATTGCACCTGAAATAGATAAACAAGTTTCTTCAATATTAGGATTTAGTATTGGAAAATCTACTAATCAGAAAAAAGAAGCAAGTTGGTTAAACTATGTACTACCTATTACTGCTATAGCAAATTATTTTGGAGATGGAAGAGAAACAGTTAAAGATCAAGCTTCTTGGATAAGTGATGTATTTGATAATTCATTTGAAGAAATTACAAAAATGGATTCAGATAAAGGTGGCTTAACTCCATATTTTACTAATATAGTTAAAAGTGGTACTGGTAATCAATATGGTATTGCTTCTGAGACAGGTGTTGTAAAAGTTGCTCCTGGTATAAACTGGGATCCTGGAAATCAAGCAGCAGCAAGTATGTTTACTACAATTCTTGGAACTTTATGGGGTCAAGATAAAACTAAATATAGAATAACACTTGACGGTAATATTAAACCTAATGATTTAGATGCTGATACTGGTATTTCTCAAAGTGAAGCACTTGGTATTGCTGCTGAAATGAAACTACAATTAAATTCAAACAATGAGTTACAACCATTTTTTGTAGGTGCTAGTACTGTATCTATGGAAAATGATAAACTTGGTTCTATGAAACTTATGGCACCAAGAGATGTGATTGAAAAAGTAATTAAAAGTATGTCAGGTGATGGGGATGAAAATGATCTTAAAGCTAAAATTGATAAAATTTATCAAAATGGAATTACATTTATTGCACCATCAGATGTATGGAGTGGTAATAAATTATATGGTAGACAATTTCCATCTGCAACTGAAATTCTTTTAAAAACTGGACCTTATACATATAGAGATCCTTCTGGTTCTGGTGAATATACAATACAAAAATCTCCAGGTGCTAGTGATTATATTTCAAATATAAGTGCTTATGAAATGATGCCTGATGGTAGTAAAGTAAAACATGATGCTTTTTGGAAACTAGATGTTAGAAGTGGTAAAGAAATTGATGAAAAAGAACTACAAAATAAAACTATGATTGATGCAATAAAGGTTATAAATTTTCAAAGATTTCAAGAGATTGTAAGAAGTGGTGATCAAACAAAAATTGAATCAGCAAAACAAAATTTTGGAGCAACAGTTAATAACCCTTTTTGGAATTTTAATAATAGATAAATGGCTGAGGAATTAATAGATGCACCAGAAAATATGGAGAATCAACAAGCAACTGTTGATCAATCAGTTATGCAAAATACTTTACAAAATGTTGCAGTAGATGAATCACTTGCTCCAACAATAAATTGGCAAGATAATTTTGCTAACAGAACAAATTTTATTACAGATAATACATCAGGTATTTCCCCTAATGTTACTCCTTCACAAGTAAAACAAGACTTAAACTCATCTGATCCACCAAATGGTGCTGTTAGAGCAATATTAGATAAAGGTGTTGCTAAGATTAATAACATATCTGACATGGGTTCATATAGTGAACCTTATGCTTATGATGCATCTCCTAAAGGAACTTTCAGAGCAAAATATAAAGCTTATGGTCAAGAAACATTTAATAAGATTGGTTTTCATCCTCTCATAGATAATGAAACTTGGTTTAATCAAAATACTACTTTTGGAGATGACATTGTAAAATGGGCAACAAATTCTGCATGGCCAATGTTATCTAAAGGATTTATGGATCCTATTAGATCTTACAAAAGTATATTAGAAGGTAATGGTTTATTTTATGCAGATGAACAAAGTGCAAGAGATTATGAATATTATAATGCAATTGGTGCATCAACTAAAGGTGGTCTAGGTGGGTTTACTGTAAATCTTTTAAATTCAGCATCTTATTCCATGGGTATACTAACACAAGGAGCAACTGAAGGTGCTTTGATAGGTTTTTTAGCTGGTGGGGGAACTAAAGGGGTTATTGAAGGTGGTAGTTCTTTTTTAAGAAAGTTAGGAAGTTTACCTAAAGCATTAATTGAAACAGGACAAGCTACACGTACATTAATGCAAGACATAAAGAATTATTCAAATATTTCAAAAGCAAAACAATTATTTAATTCTGCAGCAAAAAACTATGGAAACTTTTTAAACCCATTACATAATACTACTCAAGCTTTTAATCAAATAAAAAATACTGATAATATATCAAATCTTGCAAGAAGTGTTACAACTGCAGGTGCTTTGTGGCATGATGTAATGGCAATGAACATGGGTTTATCTGAAGGTAAACTTGAAGGTGGTTTTACAAGAAATCAAATATATGATAGACTATATAATGATCATTTATTAAAGAAAGGAACTCCTCCTACTTTAGAAGAACAAGAAAGTTTTCAAAGACAAGCATCTAAAGGAGCTTGGTGGAATACTTTAAATAATACAGCATTAATTTACTACTCAAATAAATTGGTTTTTCCTTCTATTACAAATGCTAGTTTTCTAAGAGGACTTCCAAAGTTTGGTTTTGGAAAAGTTGTTACTAATGTAGGAAAAGAATATCAAATACTTTTTGAACCTGGAGCAAAAGCTCTTGAAGGTGTTTTTGCAAAACAAAAAATAAGTTTAGGAAATGCACTTAAATCATTAGTAAAACCTGCTACCTATGGAAAAGTTGGTCTTAACTATTTTAAAGCTAATGTTGTAGAGGGTGCTCAAGAAGTTTTTCAAGATATATTACAAGATAGTACAGAAAAATATTATGTAAATACTTTTTATAATCCTGATTCTAGAAACTTTAGATATGGTACTGGACTTTTAGGAGATGCTATTAGTAAACAATGGAGTACTCAAGGTCTTGAAACATTTTTGTCTGGTTTTTTAATGGGTACAATTTTACAAGCCCCTGGTAAACTTAAAAATTATGCAACTGTTGGTTATAATGATTATTTTAAAAAAGATGCTAGTTATCAAGAATATATTACTGGAAGAGAAAAATTAGCAGATGATGTGGTTGGTGAATTAAATACCATGTATAAAAATGGTCAATTTTTCTTAGACCCTAGAATAGATAATTATGCTAATCAAGCATTAGTATCTAATGTTGTAGATGATCCTGATGGACATACTACAAAAGAAATAAGAGATGCTGAGTTTACAGGTTTTCAATCTGCTGTAATTAGTTCATTACAGAATGGTACATTTGATATGTTTCTACAGCATTATAAAAATTATAAACAAGCATCTCCTGAAGATATAGAACAAGCATGGAATTTAGCACCAGGTCAAGGTTTGAAAGCACTTGAAAGATTTGATAAGTCTTTAAAAAATGCAGAACAAATTCGTGACAGATGGAATACAGCAAAAAATAGTATGAAATATCAAGCTAATCTTGATGATTATGAAAAAGATAGTGAAGAATATCATTTAGCTGAAGTATATAATAAAGCATATAATCAATCATTATATAATTATGTATTCTTACATAATTCATTTGATAATAATTTAGAAAGATTAGATAAAATATATAATGAATTATCAAATATTTCAGCATTTAAAAATACTTTATTCTCTAGTGCAGTAAATTTAACTGATCCAACAAGATTAATTCAGGAAATTGAAATGCTTAAAACTGAAGTAGAGAACTTGGAAAGTTTTGCATCTACACCGGCATTAGAAGAAGCTAGTAAAAAAAGAGAGTTAATTGAACTATATAGTAAATTTAGTGAATCTCAAGAAAATTTAGTCGAATTATTTGTTAATAAAAGTTTTCTTTCTAATATTAAAGCTGAAATAGAAAAGGAAGATCCTAATCTTACTGATAATCAAGTTACTGTTAAAGCAATTGATAAGGTTGTTGAACAATATGAAAATGGATCAAGTAATGAATTTATGGAATATAAACAAGCTTTTTCTGACTTATTGTTTGGTTTAGCTAATACTCAAGAAAAAAGAATGCAACTTGAGAAAGAATTACAAAGTAATGGTGGTATTGATACTTTATTTGATTCTTTACTTGATACTCATATATTAAAAAATGAGAATGCTAGTTTACTTAACTATGTAAATACACTCTCTAATCCTAGAGAATTTTATGAGCATTTAATGAGAAACTATGCTTTTATGAAAGATCTTTATAATAATAAAGAAGAGATTGCAAAAAACATAGTAAATCAAGAAATCAGTGCTATTGAAAATAATACATTATTAAACACTCTTGCTGATGAAGGATACTATATAGATTTAGATGCTTTTGCAGAATGGGTTGAAAATAAAAAATTACCTGAAGAATTTATTGATGCAAGAAATAAAAGAATTGTAAATAAAGGTTCTGTACTTTATGAAGATTTAATAAAAATGTTTAGAAGAGCAGCTATGCTTGCAGAAAAGAAACCTGCAGGAGAACCCTTGTCTCAAAAACAAGTTCTTGATAAAAGAATTGAGAATTTTGAAAAAGATAGAGCTGCTGCTTTAGCTGAAGAAAAAGAGAAGTATGAACAAAAATTTAAAGATACTTATGGTCTTACTATTGCAGAATATCAAGCACAAGAATCATCAAGAATTTTATCAGAAGAACTGTCAGAAAGTGAAAGAAAAGAATTTGAGAAAGAAAAAGAGTTACTTACTAAAGCTATTGAAAAATTAGCATCTAATAATTATGTAGAAGTATTAGCTGCTGCTGAAGTTATTGCAGAGAGTTTAGAAAAACAAAATATTGATGCTATAAATTTATTTAACACACAAACTGAAGTACAAAAAAATGATAGAAATAAAAATAGAAATATTTTTGAGTTATCTCAAAAATATGATACTTCTGATATAGATGATCAACAAGAAGCATTTGATACTAAAATAGATGCCGCATTAAAATCTGTAATTTATAGTGAATATTCTACTCAAAGACTTGCAACAATTGAAAATGAGTTAAGTAAACAAGCATCTAAACCTTCAATAGACATTGAAAATACTAGAGAATATCTTGAATATAAAGAATCTGTAGATGCTATTGAAACTAAATATGATAATCTTATTGCAGACGTTAAAGAAGAATTTAAACAAAAAGGTGTAGATGAAAATACTCAAGAGGCCTATACTAACCAAACAAAATTTGAAGATTTTGATAGTAAATTTCAAGATGAAATTACAGAGTTATTTGATCTTTATTTACAAGATGTTCTTTTAGAACCCTTGACTATTAAACAAACTAATCCTATTGATTACGAAAGATTTAGAACTAACTGGTTAGAAAGACAAACGGAGTTAATTAACAAGTTTAATGCAGAATCTAAATTAAATGCTCAAGAAAGAAATAGAAAGTTAGCAGGTGTTCCAGAATTAAAATTTGTTACTGCAAAAATTGATGGTACAACTCCAACATTTACTATTGCAAGTATTATTAATACTTTAAATAGATATCTTAAGGATGGGCAATATCCTGACATAAAAAATAAAGGTAAAACAATTCAACTTACTCCAGAAGTTATTGCAGATATTGAAAATGATATAGCTGCATTAAATGGATATTTAAATGCTAGAGTTGATATGGCTGAACCTAGAAACATTGCAGAAGAAACTTTAGGTATAATTGACGAATATATTCTTAAAAAACAAGATGAAATAGTTGAGTTATATGATGAAGAAGGTAATATGATTGGAAGAACTTTTAAAGATAGAGCTCCTGGAGATCCTATTCCTGAACGTACTACTCAAGTAGCTGAAGAAATAGAAACAACTCTTTTAGATAAAGATCCTTTTGTATACAATGCATTAAAAGATTCAGTAGATGAAAATGGAAATGTAATACCATCTCCAGTTGAGAATTTATTCAATCAATTCTTTGCTGATCCTGAAATTCAAGACGTAGATAAAATTAGATTGTTTATGGATGCTTTTAAAAGAAAAGCATACCAAGCTGGTAAAGGAGGATGGAAACAATTCCGTTATCAAGAGAAACTTGATGCTATACAAAACTCATTAGAGACTGTTGGTACAGTTGAACATTTAAAAAGAACAGTTGAAAAGTATGCATTTAAAGAGTCATCTGATGCAGGTGACTATGTAGATTCACTTATTAAAATCTTTT
>Ga0209442_1000150_pt1 | contig 40700 bp, 66 predicted proteins | sample LauGreSBDMM110DD_2_FD_187565 | JGI IMG/M metagenome (GOLD analysis project Ga0209442, IMG submission 187565) | Freshwater lake microbial communities from Lake Michigan, USA - Sp13.BD.MM110.DD (SPAdes) (version 2) | ecosystem: Environmental > Aquatic > Freshwater > Lake | place: Lake Michigan...
TTTTAGGAAGAAGGTATTCTCAAAAATACTTATTAAATATTTTTCTGATATTATTGGTGAAGATATTGATTGTATTGATTTTGATATGAGACCTTATGGGAGTGAAGATAAAATCACATATAGAAAAAAAATTAAAAATAAAAAATAATTTTTTTCCTTCGTTCAATTCCCCCTACCCCCTTTTTTGTTTTTAGATATTTATATATAATATGAATACAACAGAACAAGAGCTTAAAGAAATACTTGATTATCAAATTGAGATAATAATAAGAAAGGGAACAACATATGAATTTCAAATCATTGACTCACCATCAATTTTTATTGATGGGGAAAGTTTTTTAGCTCGCACAAATACCGTATCTATAATTAGGGAACATCAATTAACCTCAAAATTTAATTCTATAAGAGAAGAATTTGTGAGCCGAGATGAATACGAAACGGTTGATTTTATATTAACGTCCATGGAATTTATTTTAACATTCTTGGAGGAACATAAAGGTAAAAGGATATTTATTATGGGTGAGTCATTTAATTCTGAACCAAATCCTTTTTTTGTGAGAACTAAAACTATTAGAGCAATAGTGGTTTAATCCCCCTACCCCCCTTTTTTTGTTTATTGATATATTTATATATAAATTAATATATTATGAAAAAAGTTGTAAGATTAACAGAGTCAGATTTAATAAGATTAGTTAAAAGAGTTATAAGTGAACAAAAAGAATTGGATTATTGGACAATGGCAAAGGACTTGTTATTTTGGTTAGGTTCGTTCAAAACAAAAACGGGTAAAGACCGAGTTGCCTCAATTTTAAATCAGATTGAAACCAAGGAAGGATGGAAAGAAATCCAAAGAACTTATGGAAAGCCTAACGGTAAAGATTTGTTAACCTCTTTGAGAGAATATTTGGGGGCAGACTATTCAAGAATTGTTGACCCACTTATGAAAAGAATAGAAGGAAGCTGATAATCCGATAATTTTATTATCTTAAACCCCTTTTTAAATGGAGGGGTTTTTTTGTTTTGTAATATATTTATAATAAAATATTAATATGAAAAAAATTGTAAGATTAACCGAGTCTGATTTGGTTAAAATAGTTAAAAGAGTTATTAGTGAACAAATTGTAACAACAGGTCAAACTTCTAATGCTAAACAAGAGTATATTAATGAAATTAAATCATTATTAGATTCAATGTTAAATAGTAATGAACATAGTGCGGACACCGTTGCTCAAATTATTGTTAATAATACTAATTACTTTTTAACAAGACAAAAACAATGGTCAGACAAAACAAAATATGGTGAACCATTATTTAATGAATCTGAAGTTAAATTTTTAAATAAAAATTAATTTAAACCCCATTCATTTGTTTGATGAGGGGTTTATTGTTTTTAGATACTTATTTATATGAAAGAATTTTTAAAATATCTTATCATATGGATTGCTGAGAATCTATCTATTCCATTTTGGGTTGTTGGTCATGTTCATCTATCACTTAATGTTTATAACGACATTTATGAGGTTATTGCGTCTTTTGGAATGAACATAATTGTTGGTGTAGGTTTTTATTTTGGGTGGAAAGAATCTTTAAAGAAATAAATTATTTCTGATGGTGGTTTCGTAACAAATACTACTATAAAAATGTCACGAGACAAAACATATTTTATGATATACCTTTTTTTATTTTTGTGTTATATTTATAGTAAACATTATATATTATGAAAAAATTATTGGTTGTTATGTTATCTATTGGTTTGTTTAGTTGTGGGTCATTAAAGAGTTCATCATGTTGTGATACTCATAAGGACTGTGTTAAACAGACTGAGTGTTGTGGTATGGACCACTGTGATAAAAATCATTGTGAGGGAAATTGTTGTGATTCATCTTGTTGTAGATAATCCGATAATTTTATTATCTTAAACCCCTTTTTAAATGGAGGGGTTTTTTTATTTTTGTGTTATATTTATAATAAAATATTAATATGAAAAAAATTGTAAGATTAACCGAGTCTGATTTGGTTAAAATAGTTAAAAGAGTTATTAGTGAACAGACACAACCAAAAAAATTTAGAATTGGTACAACAACTTACCAAATACAAAAGATAACACCTGTTGATAATATGTGGAATCAATTAGAGTATGTAAAAGTACTATCTAATGGAATGATGGAAAAGAGATTAATTACGGGATTTGTTAAAAATGGTAATTCTAAATTTATTTATCAAACTAAAAATGATAAATCCCAAAAGATGGGACCATCGGATATCGAATTAGTTGTTGGACAAAATAAACCTGATAATCAATCACAGATTCAATCACAGATTCAATCACAGATTCAATCACAACCTACGGTTAGTCAAAAGGACATTAATGAACTTAAAAATTTTGAAAAAAACTTAACGGATTATTTAAATGATTTTTCAGGCGAGTATAAAACAAAACCTGAGAATTCTACTGAAAGTAATAAAATAAATTTTAAATTATTTAGTAGTGAAAACAGAAATGTCGGAGGATTAGTTACTTTGTCTTCAGAGTCTGGTAAAATAAAAGTATTGTTCGGCGGTACACTTATATATGATACTGAACCAAATGACCCAAGAGGTATTGCTTTAACATCTTCTCGTTTAGTAAAAGAATTGTTTAAACAACAAAATTACTAAACCAATATTAAGTTATACAACCCCTCTGATATGAGGGGTTTTTTATTTGGTATATATTTATTGTAATATGAAAAAGATTATAAGATTAACAGAATCAGATTTGGTTAAAATAGTTAAAAGAGTAATTAATGAAAATAAAAGAGAAAACATATTTTCTTCTGAACAAACAAGTTCATCAAATAACCCAACATTTACTTTTAACAGGATAAGTGAGGGGTATTATCAAGTGATGGCATTTAATACTCTACCTAATGAGTTTTATAGATACGTTTCATCTTTGGGTGACGATTTAGAATCAGAAGTAATGGACCATTTTATTGGTCGTATGTATATTGAAGCTAGCGGCAAATTTAATCGAATACATTTTAGAGAAGGTGTTCACCCTCAGTTACAAGGTATTGGTTTAGGTTATATAATATATCAAGATTTTATAAAATTTTTGGGGTATGCTTCTTCATCTGATTCCGCAACCAACGAATCCAAAAACGTTTGGAGTAAAATAATGAATGACCCTGATTTTTATGGTGTTGTTTGTGAAGGGCATAATGTAATGGCAATTAGTAAAGATTGGTCTGGTGATGTTGTTACGTTAGTAAAATCTTTTATCAGAAATAATGGTCAAAATAAGGTCTTATATTTAAATAATGATTTGTTAAATGACTACCCCGATTTAAATTCATATTCAACAAACTAAATCTAAATTTAACTCCCCACAACATAGTGGGGTTTTTTATTTGGTATATATTTATTGTTATATGAAATACGTTATCACCGAGTCTCAGAATTTACAAATGAGGAAAGTTAATTTCTTAAAGGATTATGTTGAGAACTTATTATCTGAATACGAATGGTTTAATGGTGATGTTGAGATAAAAACAAAAAATTGGAAATTTAGAAATGAGACATATCCTGTATATCAAATTATACTAAATACAGGTGGTCGTAGTTATCACGCTTATGACGAGGGTTCAGATATTGAAGAAAATATTGGAACCATGTTTACATTATTATTTCCTAAAGACAAAAACGGAGATTCTACTGCGGTGTGGGATGTTATTTTTGTATAAAATAAAAAATATTTTTTTCCGTCGTTCAATTCCCCCTACCCCCTTTTTTGTTTTGTGGTATATTTATTATTATGAGAAATATAGAACAATACAAAAACAGATTTTACAATTTAATGGAATCAACCATTGGTGATGTTAGACCATTGATTATCGAACAAGTTAATAGTAGTACTACTACCCAACCAACAAATATTATTGAAATTACTGACCAATCAGTAATTCCACAAAGTTTGATTGACAATCCCCCAATACCAGGAACTTTTGACAGTAATAAAGGTACTCATGACGATAAAGGACAATATATGGATATTTCCGATACTAATGGCACAACATACAGAATAAGAAATTGGGGGTCTATGAATTTTGCCGGACATTCAACACAGGGTAAAATTACGTCAGAATATAATAGTATATTAGCAAATACTCAAGATATTGGAGGAAAACCTGCTGAAGCGTATTTTAAGCAAGATGCTATGACAGGCTCTGAAGTTGTACCAAATAATAAAAATAAATGGATTGGGTTTAAGAGTGGTGATAAAACAATAAATTTTGCTTGTTTTACAGATACTTCAGGAAAAATTACTTGTAAAGAATATATATGGAGATTAAAAACAATCACGAGATAAAACATTATTATAAAATATTAATATGAAAAAAGTTGTAAGATTAACAGAATCAGATTTGATTAAAATAGTTAAAAGAGTTGTTAAAGAAGAAAGTTCCCCAAAAGAAAAAGGAAAAGATTTATACACATTATTACATTCGTTGAGAAATTCAATTAATGATGAAGATAAGAAAGAAGCGTTATCTAAACTTGAGGATGTATTTTCTATTGTTAGAGATATGGAAGATAAACCTAAATCAAAACGTAAGGTTAATGAAAACAGACATGAAGAAAAGGATATTTTCATATCTAAAGGTTTCAAGGGAGTTAGAATGGAATTTGGAGGTGAATCGGCATCACCAAGTGATATTATTGAGTTATATAATGATTATGTTGAAGAGGGTACCCCGTTGGTGAAATATCTTGGTCGTGATATCTTTTTGAATGCAAATGATGAGGAAATTGATAAGTATATAGTTCTTGACGAGTTGAACTATGCTATTCTTGGTGAAGAAGATGAAGAAGACTATAATGATGAGGAAGAAGAGCAAGATGATGATAATAATCGTCAAAGCTTTAAGGAAACCGGCAGACATCTTGGATGGTTTAATCCCAAACGTTGGAATGATATGTAAAAGGTATTTCTAAAAAAAATTAAAACTCCTTAATCTTAAGGGGTTTTTTATTTGGTATATATTTATTGTTACATGAAATATATTATCACCGAGAGTAAGTTAAATGAGGTTATTAAGAGGTACATGGATACTACCTATGGTGATGTTGAAATGACCGTTGATGAGGATGGGTATATTAATTTCTTTAGTAGGAAAGATATTGATAGTGATGGTCACCCTGTAAGAATTGCCCACAGAAATAAATCTGGAACATTATGGATTGATTATTCTTTTTTTGAAAAGATGCGTGGTTTATTTGGAAATTCGGTGGGTGAAGGTATTGAGAAATATTATTCCGATAAGTTTGGAATAGAGATTAAGAGAATTAACATGGAGTTTTAAAAAGTAGATATATTTATAGTAAACAAACAAATTATGAAACATTTATTAAATAACTTAACGGAGGAAGAGAAGAACTCCATACGTAATCAACATACAGGAGGAATGAATGTTGTTACAGAAAACTTTTCAAAATTAATTAATACCAAGTCAGGTAATGTTAAATTATTTTTAAAAGAGGACGATATTGCAACTAAAGCAGAATCAAGAGAAATAAATAGAATACTTGATGATATCTTATCTAGTTTTGAATTCTCAGAAAAAGGAAATGATGAATTAATTGACTTAGCTAATTTTATCATGGAAAAACCTGAAGTTGTTGGAAATTTAATTTTGAGTAAATTGAAAAAAGGTTTCGGAGCTAATCAAGATGATGATAAAGGGTTCGGAGTTTATACAACAAAAAGAGATGATTTAAGAGGTCTTGAAGATAAACTAAAAAATCAAATGTAAAAATAAATAAAAAACCCATTCATTTTTTTGACGGGGGTTTTTGTTTTACGACATATTTATATATAAATTAAAATATTATGAAAAAAGTTATAAGATTAACAGAATCAGATTTAATAAGATTAGTTAAAAGAGTAATTCTTGAACAACCTACAACACCAAATCCAAATAACAGACAATCGGATACTCAATCTAATAGTAATGTAACTTTTACTGTTCCTACAGTACCTAGTAACACTAAGTCTTGTGGACCTAAAGGTGTTGAGGATATGAAAGAGGCATTTAATGCAAAAGGAATTACTCACTTAATTGCTGATAGAGGTTATTTTGTAGTGTTTAATACCAAAAAACAATATTGTGCGGCAACTGCTCAAGAGATAGTACAAATTATATCATAACAAACCTATTGATATATAATTAAACCCCTTGGAAACAAGGGGGTTTTTGTTTTACGACATATTTATATATAAATTAAAATATTATGAAAAAAGTTATAAGATTAACAGAATCAGATTTAATAAGATTAGTTAAAAGAGTTATTTCTGAACAATATATAGGAACAACACCACCTGTGGAAATTTTCGGAAAAAGAAACACAACACCACCTGTGGAAATTTTCGGAAAAAGAAACACAACACCACCTGTGGAAATTGTTGGGAAAAAACAAACAAACAACCCCATAATTGACACTCTTATTGATAATGAAGAGCAATTAGAAGATGAAATTGAAGCATTAGCAAATGAAATTAAAATCATCAGAAAACAGAATATTCAAAATAAAAAAGAAGATATTAAAAATACATTAATTAAAACTTATGATAAAGTAATTTTCTTTTTAGAAAAAATAATACGTAAACTACAATCAAAACTTAGTCAAGTTCGAGAAAATCATATAAAAAGAGTTCTTGAACGTAAAATACAAGAATTAGAAAGTATAAAAAGAGACTTAACTAAAAAAAGAGATGAGTTGTCCACTGGTAAAATTTTGTCTGGGTTGGAAAAAGAAAACTTACTTGTCGCATTAGCCGGTATAGTACAAATTATTATTCCTGGGGCGGCAATATTAAAAATTTTACGAATTAAAACATAATTAATTATAAAATAAATTTTAAACCCCCATTCATTTGTTTGATTGGGGTTTTTGTTTTATATTTGTCCTATGGATTTATCTAATTATACAATAGAACAACTTGTTGAATTGAAAGACAAGATTAACAGTCAAATTTATTCTTTTGAAGACGGATATTTTTATATCTGTAAAATTAATTCCTATGGAAGAAGTTGGGAAGATAAAGGTATAACAAACCCATATACTCTTCAGGAGTTATGTTATCAGTATAATGGTGATGAGGGTATTCTTAATGTTTATACAAACAACCCTAATTTGAATGTTCAAAACTACGGTGACGTTAAATTTGTTCCCACACGTGAGGACTACGAGAAGTGGTACAAATATTCATATGTAAAACGACAAATCCCTAATATTGAAAAAGAATTGGAGGAATGGGAAAACCGAGATAATGTTCCATTTAATCGTCGTCCATTATTTGCTCCCATCTATTCAGTTGAGACTGTTGAGGAGTATAAGGAAGAAATGTCTGAACTTGAGGGGACATTTGTGGAACCTGTTAATATTGAGAGACGTTTTGATGAAGAGTAATTTTTTTATTTTATGGTATATTTATAATAAAACATTATTATGAAAAAAGTAGTAAGATTAACCGAGTCAGATTTGGTTAGATTAGTTAAAAGAGTAATTCTTGAGCAACCACAAAATCCTGGTTTTTATGATGAGTTAGAAAAAAAGGGTTATAAAATGAAACAAAATTGGACAGATTTTGCTTTTACAGACCAAAAAATGTATGGAGAAATTAAAGAAGCCACAAAATTTTTTAACTATGAACGTGATATGATAGTATTTTTTGAAAACGTAAATAAAGGTCCCGCTCCAATAAGATTTATAACTGATGGTGAAAAAGTATATTTTTTAGAACACAGTTACCCATATAAAGTAAACGACGCCTTCCCAAATCCTTTAGGACCATTTAAGGTTGATGTAATTAGAAAATATTTATAATTTTTTACAAGAATATTTAAACCCCATTCTTCTGAGTGGGGTTTTTTGTTTTATAATGTATTTATTAATATGAATAATATTGAAAATTATAGAAAAAGATTCTTTAATTTAATGGAATCTACAATTGGTGATGTAAAACCTTTAATCTCTGAACAAGACCCACCATTTGATGTAAGAAAAGTTAATCAATCAGATTATATGCCAAAATCAGATTATTTGGGTGCAGGTGGTCAGTTCCAACAAAACAACACTCGACAAATATCAAAACAAACAATTGAAGACAACCCTGATTTAAAATTAAAACGTGAGACAGAACTAGCTAATGCAAAATTAAAAAAAGATTTTGAATCATTAAAAATTAAATATGCTCAAGAAATACCAAACAAGGAATATTATACATCTAAAAATAATTTATTTCAAAATTGGGTTCAACAAAAAATAAAAAATTTAAACCCTACACAATACGCTAAATCAAATTTTTTAAATAAAAGTATTAATTTTTTTAAAAAATATTTTGACTATAAATCGAAACCTGAAATTATTAATAAAATAATCACAATATCAAAAAAAAATGGAGTTCCTGTTAGTGCTGATAAAGTAAAACATGAGATTGATAATTTAATTAGTACATATTTACCATCTATATCATTCAAATTAGATTTTAATTTCAATGAAAAAAGTAATGCAATGATGTATGTTTACCCATCATTAGTTGATGGAATTGTATATATATGTACCTTTTCTGGATATCTCTTTGGTGAGGGTTATAAGTTAGACAATCCCGGAATATGGGAAGAATCTGTTTTACATGAAATTGGGCATTTAGTAGATGGGTATTTTAATGAAAATGGAATTAAATTCCACGCTTCAGACAATGGGATAATAAGTTCAAATAAAAAATCAGAATATCCACATAGTTCATCATCATCTAATTCATCATCATCATTTTTAGACTTTGATAAAATTTTTCCTGACGCTGATTTTGATACCGAAATAGATTATAGAGAGGATACACTAGAACAATTTACTAGATTTAAAGTTTTTTTTGAAACACTTTCAAAAAAAGGACTTAAAATTAATTCAAATTTAAACAAATTTATTGATAGTTTTAAACAATGTTTGTACGATTATACAATTATAATTGGTTATGATGGATGTGGAACAAAAATTGAGAATGGAATTTTAATTCTTGATGAAACGTGTGAAAGTTTGAATTCAGTAAAATCTAAAAAAGATTTTTTACCGATATATGTTAATTTTTATAATAATTCATCATTTTATTGGTTATTTAGTTACTACACGACTATTAATATTATTAAACCTACACGATATCCTGAAAAAAATAAAATTAAATATTCAATTGATTTAAATAAAATGTATAATGACTGGAAAAATGAGTATGTAATGAATATTCCTGATAAACAAAGTCAAGATACAATACCTGATTTCCCTACCGCTTAATTAATTTATATGTCTGATAATTTTTCACAAAAAGTAATTGGTTTAATTGATAAAGGCGGCTCCGTTTTGGATATTGCCAAGTTTTTTGGTGGGTTAAAACAATTCATTCAAAAAGTTTCCCAATATCCATATCTAAAAGCATTGGTTGATTCAAAGTTAGGGGGTAGTATTGAGTTCTATCTTGACGATTTGTCCAAAAGGTACCGACTTCCTGTTCAAATAAAAGCTGTTGAAGAGGCAGACGACTACTTTGGAGAAATGTATGACGTTTATGTTGATGTGATAATACCTGAAGTTACTGATGAAGTTGATATTGCAATATTATATAATTATTTGAAAATGTATGAGGATGATACTGCGGATGAATGGGCATTATTGAGTGATAAAAAACTTAATTCAGGTATGACGATGGTGCATATACTATCAATCAATGGTATTGATTGGAGAGATATGAACCGATTGATTAATACAACAGAAGAAGACGTTGAAAGAATAATCCCTGACGAATACGAAATATAATATATGAGTAATTTACGTCCCAAATACAATGCGTTTTCTAAAGTAATGTCCGTCTATTTTAAGTCAAAAGAGATTTACGGATTAATAATTTATCATGATAACGAATATACTGGAGTTTATTTGGATAATGAACTAGTTAAGGTCCCAATCTTAAAGATAAAAAATCCAAATAACATTCCGTTTTCATACAATGCACTCAGCTCTTTACTTGATGATGAATTAGATACTGTTGGAAATTTTGCCAATGTATCAATTATATCATATCAACGTCCATCACTTATAGTATTAAATGATTTCAATAAAGGAGAATTTTACATTCCTGAAGAAAATAAAAAAAAATTAAGAGAATGTTTAAACACTGATACCGTTGAAATAAAATACAGAGATAATAACAGCATAATATATACAATATATGGAAAATATATTGTTGATGATAACTTTGAAATGTATTGGGAAAGTGATGAAAATTTTAAAATAGAAATTACTTTTGAAATTGAAAAAATATTTGTTGATGACCTTGTTAGAAAGGTTCATCATTTTATGGAAAATTATGATGATATGTTTCACTTGGTTTATGACATAAAGTATGATAATAGTGAATTGTTTGAATCCCCTGTATGGGATTGTATCACAAATAATTTGGTCCAATATAAAACAATGATAAACAGTGATTGGCAATATGTTGATGTGAGTATTATCGTTGATTGATATATTTATTAATATGAACAAAAGTTATAGTAAAATAAGACACATACAAAAGTTAAATCAACTTTTAGAAAATAGAATAATATCTGAACAAGAAAATTCTACAATCACAACTGGTAATACCCAATCAACTGCGACAGGGACTACTGGTAATACTCAAACAGTGACAACTGTTGAACATTATAAACGTAAATTTTACGGTTTAATGGAGTCATCAATTGGAAATGTTAAACCATTATTATCTGAGGATTATAAACCATGTCCTAACGAAACATATACGATTACAGGAACAAAAGTCCTTAAGACAAAGGAAGAATTAAAACAATATCTTATTGAAAAAAAACCATCAGACCCAATAACTGTTGAGAGATATTGTAATGGAAAACCAGTTGATTCTCGTTACGCTGAGTTAAATTCAAAAAATGAACTTGTAATTAGTGACGAAACTATTTATGAATAATGATTTTATAAAAAATTAATTTAAACCCATCTATCAGGTGGGTTTTTTATTTTATCATATATTTATAAATAAAACAATATTATGAAAAGATTATTTGATATTTCTTTAGAAGAAAAAAATAGAATTTTAGAGATGCACCAAAGTGCAACAAAAAAGAATTACCTTTTTGAACAAGGACCTGCTAGTGATGGGGAAGATGAAGGTGATTTTGAACCTAATGTACGAAATACTGTTGGAAAACCTGAAAAATTTAATGTTCCTGAAAAAATAGAAGATACTGAAATTGAAGAATTCTCAAAGGCAATATCACATTTAAGAGATAGAATTAAAGAACTTAGAAAGGCAAGAAGAGATGAGTCTATTGAAGTTGTATATAACAATATAAAGAGAGTTATTTTAAAGGCACTTAATAGCGTCATTAAAAAAATAGATGATATTAAATTAATTATTAGATATAATAAAGATGTAAGAACATTTGAAAAATTAGAAAAAGAACATCAAAAATTAGAAGAAATTAAAAGAAAATTAGAAGAATCTAAACAACCTGCAACAATAGAAGATTTAGAAAAAATGAAAAAAGATATTTTCAGAGAAATTGGAAGTGTGTTAGGTGTAATAGTTGGACAAATAGTTTTTTTCTCAAGTCAAAAAGGAAAACAAATGTTACGAAATTTAGGAATGGATTTTAAAAACGATTTATAATTAATATTTTAAATTTATAAAAACCCCCACCATGTGTGGAGTTTTTTATTTTATTTTTTTATTTTAAACCTATATTTATTAATAAAACATTTTTATGAACAAAAGATTTTTAATCACCGAAGACGAAAGAAACAGTATATTATCATTATATGCGAAAAAAGGGATAATTATTGAACAAGATAGGACTAGTGGAATGGTTGATAATGGAAAATCTAATAATAATGGTGAAAGAATATTTGAAACTCCTGTATTTAATCAAAAAAATAAAGCGGAAATAAAAATGAAAAACAATCAATTATTCGCCATTTCTAAAACTGAAGATGGAAAAGACATTGAAAGAAATATTAATGGTAATCATGAGGAATTTTTTGTTGACTTAACTAACAAACAAGTTAATAATGTTCGTTTTTTAGGTAATATTTCATTTTTAAAAAGACTAAGTGAAAACCAAGGTTTTGAAGGTATAGATACAGACTATGAAAAACCTACAAACACAAATGGTGATTTCCAAACAATTATGATTAATTATGAAAATTCAGGAGCGGATGCATCTGTTGTTGTTGGTGAACCTGCATTATGTACTATTAGAATATATGCTAGAGAGATTAGTTTATTTTTTAAAAGTTCTTATAGAACTAAATCAGAAGAACCAGTCATAAATTTGACACAATATTATGTACCAAGAAATGAAAGAGAATGGGAAATGATTAGAGAAAACTTATATGGCAGTAATAATAATGTTAAAAATCTGTCGTTTAAAGAATTTAAACTAGGGAATTATGGTATTTTTTTAGACCCGGCTTGGCCTGATACTGCTCTTGGAGAAGTAAAAACTAAACCTATACCACCTGATAGATTTGTACCTAGAGCAATTGGTGGAGGAACTAGTGACCCATTTAAATTTAATAGTATAGACCTTAGCGGCGATGGTTTAAGTCTTCTTGATATATTTGTCAATCAGTTTTTAACTGTAAAAAGAACTGACCCTGATTTGTATCGAACATATGTTAATTTTTTAAATACTAATGCCAAAACTAAAGATAATACTAAAATTATTGAAGTACTTGCTTATTCATCCATAGATGAAGACCCTGAACAAACAATAAATTATGTTGAAGGTGTAAATGCAGTTTTAGGTTGTGGTGGTAGACAGTTAAGAAAACTCTATAACCAATGTCTATCACAAAAAAGAGCCGAAAAAATTGCGGGTATACTTAATGAAAAACTACCTGATTTCCCTGAATTTATAGGTATAGGTATGGGTGAGACTAAACAATTCAATAATATAGGATGGACTAAAGAAAACCCAACAAAGGATACTGAAACTTTACCAAATCGCAGATTTGAAGTTAATTTACCTCAATATGAAGATTCTGTTAAAGTTGACGGGAATTAAAAAAAGGGACTTAATGTCCCTTTTTTACTTTTACACAAGATGGAATTGAAAAATCAAACTCAATAAAGTAAGTTTTTTTATCCTTTGACATACTAACCGAACAACTAGCCATTCCAAACGCCCCATTTACTGACATTGACATTGCCTCAACATTTTTGTGACCTGGAGATTTACTCCACCCAATGATTGCTCTATCTGCCAAATCTTGATAAGTTACAAGATTGTAATTACTGATACTCGCCGCAATTTCAAAAGATAAAAATAAAGGTGCGTTGATTGGAGAAACAAATAACTCAACATTTTGTTTTTTAACCAACTCTTTACCAAGATTATCTCTTAAAGTATTTTCTTTCCAAATATTACCTTCATTAGGGTGGTGAAGATAATTAGCGTTTACCATTTTAACGGTATTTGGTTTTGAAATATTAGTGTATAATACATCTGACCAAACTACTGAATCCGCCCCAACAGATAAACGAAACTCAATCATCTTATGAAATAAAACTTTTTCAAACAACTTTTCGTTGAAGTTATTAATATCGATAACTTGAGTTTTACCAACCAAACTTGTTAGAACTAATACTAAAGAAAGAAATAAGTTTTTCATAGGACTTGATTATTTGATTATTTATACAAATATAATACTTTTTAGTTCATACACAAACTTATTACAACATATTTTTTATATGTTTTTAACTATTTATAACATATGAAGTACATCATAGACCAAAAACAATTAGAAAAGACGAAAAATTTAATTCAAGGATTAATTAATTCTAAATTAGATAGTTTAAGGGAAGAATCTGAAGAATGGGGAATGGGTGAGATGGATGAATTACATGAGGTTGAATCTGTTGATAAGATTGAGGTTGTTGATGTTGTAATGTCAGGTAAGATAAAAGTTCTCATTAATATTTATAGAACTCAGTTAAGAGATGATTTTGATAATATTAGGGCGGAAATTCAATATAGATTAGAAGATTTGTTACCCAATATTGAATTATATATAAACGATATTATTGATGAAAGGAAATTTGGTCCTGGAATTGATTGGTAAAAAACCTAATAATTAAATTTTTTTCACTATATTTGTAATCTAAAATAAAAACAATATGATACCAAAAAATTTCCCTGACGAAGAAGATTATGACCAAGAAGTTTATGATGATGGAGAATTGTTAGACGAATGTGATGATTATTGTGAAAGTTAACTATATTTATATAGTATAAAAACTTACTATTATGAAATTTAACAACCTTTGGTTAAAATTACAGGAAATTGACGAAATCAATATTACTGTTAAAGTCTTAGCATTTACAATTCTTTCAATTGAATTGGATTGGTCAGCAAAAAAAGTTTCTTTCACTGTATTGAACTTTAATTGGTCAAACAAGTAATTTTAAACCCCTTGTAAAAAGGGGTTTATTTTTTTAAATTTATTTTTATTTTTATTTTATGACACAAGAACAAAAATCACAATTGTATAGTAATCTATTATTACAACATACTCGTTTAGATAATCAAATTAACGAAATTAAGGCTGAACATTTTGAGATGAATGATGAGCAGATGGGTAGAATTCGTGTATTACAGTCTAAACAAGGACAACTTGTTGGTCAGATGCAACAGTTGATGCAAGGTTAAACCATTCAGGGGCACTTCTATTTTTCCATTTTGCAAAATCTTTCTTAGCTCCGTTATAATAGTTTCGATATGATTCTATAACGTCTGTTACTTTGTATTCATCGGGCATTGCCTTTGGTGGTTCAGTAAACCCTTTGTCATGAATGTTTAATTTATTTGTTAAACACCATTCAATAACATCCTGTGATTTATGACGTTTTCCGTATCTATAAGTGTATTCCTTACATAACTCAAGTCCTAAGTCACATAGATAAAGATAGTTTGATAATGACTCTCTAACCCATATTGAACAAGGGTGGTTTTTGTGTGATAACTTGTACGGTACTTGGTCGGTACTTAGTCGGTACTTGGTGGGTACTTGGTGGGTTACATGGTGGGCCCCACATAATAGTTGAGCAGTTTCAAGTATCATCTTAACCACGTGTTTGTCACAATGGTATTCTGCACATTTTTTTGTGTTCCAATCCAAAAAGAAGATATTCATAATGCTAATATAACCAAAAAATCCCACAAGACGTGGGACATTTTGAAAAATAAATGAAATTGTATTAGTTTACTGATACAACCTCTAAATCAAAGATAAGTTTCTTACCTGCAAGTGGATGGTTCATGTCCAACACAACAGTACTTTCTTTAATTTCTCTAACTACAACATTAACTGGCCCAAGTTGGTTTTGGCCCTGTAACATATCCCCTGTTTTTACACCTTCAGGGACTTGTGATAGTGGTATTTCACTCATTAACTGAGGATTAACATCTCCGTAAGCATTTTCTGGCTCTATTTCAATTGTTTTGATTTCGCCAGCAGCCATATCGATTAATCCGTTTTCAAAACCTGGGATTAATTGTCCTTGACCTAAAGTTACTGTAAGAGGTTCTCTACCCTCAACTAAAGATGTGTCGAATACTGAACCATCTTCTAATTTACCTGTGTAATGAACAGATACATTATCACCGTTTTTAATTTTTTCCATATTCAAGTATAATTAACCTTTTTAATAAAAACAACTTTTTTTATTTTTTTTAGTATTTATATATTAGTATGAAAAGAATTAATTTAACTGAAAATGATATTTTTAACATTGTTAATAAAGTTATCTCTGAACAAGTTAGTAAAACCCCACCTAAACCATTAAGTCCTGATGACTTAAAAAAAAGGTTTTTATATGGTGATAATAAAGCTAAAGTCAAAGTACCAGCTATAAAAGGTATGACTTTTAATATTAATGACAAAAGGGGTTTAAGAAAAGAAATGATACAATTTGTTGTTGAAGATGTTGAATTTAAAGATACTAACTCTAAAAATGGAACAACAGCTCTTATTAAAGGATATATTAAAGAAGAAGGTGGGAGTAAACAACAACTAACCGTTTTTGAATACGTTTGTGGTCGTTTTGGTGATTTTGTTCTTAAAGAATATAAAGGACTTGACGAGAATGATGTTAAAAAACAAAAAACTCCAAAACCACAACAAGATGATTCGGAAAGTAGTTTTAAAAATAATGTAAAACAAGGTATTGGAAATTTAAAACAAAGCCAAGGGATTCAAAATATTAAACAAGGAGTTCAAGATGTCGCTCAAGATGTAAAACAAGGTGTTCAAAATATTGCTCAAGATGTACAAGGAAAAGTTAGACAAGGATTACAAGATGTTAAAAATAAATTAAAACGATGAAAGATAAATTTAAAATATTATCTGAAGAGACAAATAGGATTTTGGAATTAAATTCAAAACTTAACAAAAGGATTTCTTTGAACGAGTCGACTCCTAGAGATTTAACTGTAACTGTGAAAGATGAAAACGGAAAACCAATATATAGTGCAGCAGTTGTAAATCCAGATACTTCTACAGGTGAATATACTGATGCAAATGGTAAAGCTATATTAAAAAACTTTAGTGGTACAAAAATAAAAGTTAACTTTGTAGGATATGTTGAGTCAATAGTAGATATTCAAGATTCTCAAAACTCAGTTGATGTAGTTTTAAAACCAAATGAAAATCTAATTGGTGCTGACGAAGAAGGATATGTAGCAAAAAAAAATGTAACAATAAAAGTTGTTGATTTAAAAACAAAAACTCCTATAAAAGATATTAAAGTTTTTATCACAACTAAAAAAAATGAAAAAAAAGAAAAATCTACAGATGAAAACGGATATTTTACATTTAATTATGGTACTGATTTAACTACAGTAACTCTAAATAATGGATATACGCAACAAAATTTTAGTTTAGCACTAAAAGAAAATGAAAAACAAATATCTTCAGATAAAGGAGTATTTAAAACTATTAAATTTAATAATTATATTCCAGTTAAATTACAACTAAAAGATTCTGAAAATGGTAACCCAATAGATGTAACTGAGGATTTGTTAAATGACGTTAAAGTTATTGTAGACGATGACACAGCAACAAATAAAAGATTAGATGTGGATAAAGATGAACCAAACGAAGATGGTTTGATTGTAATAGACTTCCCCCAAACATCATTTTCTGATTCGACAAAACTCATTATAAAATTACCAGGTTATTTGAAAAAATCTTTAGAATTAACTTCAAAACCTACAAATACAATTGTTGTTACATTAACTGCGGAAGTTGAGGACCCTGAAAGAATAAAGTTACCTAAAGGTATTAGATTAGGAGATGTATATGAGTCGAAAACATTATATGACGTAATGAGAAAATATTTGGGTCTTTGTGGAGAAAAATATCAAGAATATTAAAAAATAATGCATATTTATAATAAAACAAAAAAATGAAAAAAGTAATAAGATTATCAGAATCAGAATTAACTAGGTTAATTAAAACTGTAGTTAAAGAATCAAAGAGAAAAAAAGTAAACGAAGATGTTGCAAACTACTTTAATCCTGAGGCAATGGAAACAGGTAGTGCTATCGTAACAATGGTTGGGACAACTATTGGTCTTTTAGGTATCGCAGGATGGGATTATCTTAAAGACCTTTATCGTCAATTAAGAAATACTGAAGGTAAAGAACAAGAAGCTATGGAACTTAAGTCTATCATACAAGATTATGAAAGTAATCAAATGAACATGGGCTCAGAAGAGGGAATGGATTCAGGTGATGATGATATGGATACAGATGAAAGGATAATGGGGTCTAAACCTGATGTTAATATGGACGACGAGGAACCAAGAGACCCGATGTCTGAGAGTATCAGAAGACACATTAGAAGACGTTAATTTTTTAAAAAAAATAATGAAAAACTCCCAATCGGGAGTTTTTTTGTTTATATTTGTAGAACAATTAACACTAACACCACTATGAAAAACTTAAAACTAAAATTGACTTCAGCAATGTTCGCTCTTGTATTATCAGTTGTATTAATGGTAAACTCACCATCATTACCTATATTTGTTTTAAGTGTTGGTCTTATCTTATTACAGACAGTCTTGTGGGGTAAGTTGATGAAAGAGATTAAAGAATAAAAAAATCCCCTCTAATGAGGGGATTTTTAGTTTATGTTAATTTACAAAATACTTATTAAAAAGTATTTATCAGTATGAGGAATTTGTTGACTGAAGTTAGTAAGATGAAAAACATGATGGGGTTAAAACCAAATATTAATGAGCAAAGTTTGTTAGATACATGGTCTTCTATGGCCCCACCAAAAGACCAAATGAAACCAAATTCAGGAGATGTTATTGATGGGGTTAAAAAAATGATGTCTAAAACTATCACACCAAAAAATGATTTGACTAAAGATGATTTAATTGTTGCGGCAACTATATGGGGAGAAGCGAGAGGAGAAGGAACTGAAGGAATGAAAGCGGTCGCAAACGTTATTAGAAATAGAGATAATAGTTTAAACAAATCACCAAAGGATGTTGTATTACAAAAAAAACAATTTTCAATATGGAATGATACAACTACTGATAATTTTTTAAATAAGATAAACAAATCTACTTTAAAAAATCCTAAAGATGGCTCGGCTTGGGAAACTGCTCAAAATCTTGTTAAAAATTATGTTAAAATTAAAGGACCTGATAATACAAAAGGTGCTCAATTTTATCATACAATATCAATTAAACCAAGTTGGAATTACTCAAAATTAAAATACACCACAACAATTGGAAATCATAAATTTTACAAACCAATTGCTTGATATATTTATAGAATATGAAAAAGTTTATTATCACAGAAAACCAATTAGAATTTATCGTTAAAAGATACCTTAACGAAGATGCGAGATATGTAATGTCTTTTGACGAGTTTATGAAACATAAAAACAAGGACCAACAATATAAGTGTGGTTTTGAAAACTTATGTTTTATTATCAAAGATGGTAATCACCAAATAGATTTGGGTGAAAAATTCCATGAAAAACACAAAATTCCTAATGGAGTTGGTGGAACAGTTTACCACGATGGTAACAATGTTTATTTCTGTCCTGACTTTGGTGATGACAGACCACAAAGAACTATTCAGGTTTATTAAAAATCAAATTGGTGTTTAAATTCGTAACCTGTTGAAGATTCTTCAACATTCATACGAAAATCTAATTCTATAATTTGGTTCTCATTATCAATTATAAACGTTCCCTCAGAACCTTCATTTATTTCCCACCCACCATGATTTTGTTCCAAAATTTTGTATAACTTATCTTCCCAAACTGCGGATAAATCATGTTTGTCGTTACCATCATTGTAATATCCAACATCGTCAATATAACCTGAATCACCACCACCGTTAAAATCAACTGTAATTTTAAGTTTACTTTCTTCTTTCCACTGAACCATATCTTCAAGTAATTCTTTTTCGTCAATTTCAAACTCATGGTTATATGATTCATAACCCATAGTTTGAATATCTTCCTCAATTGTAAAAGTTTTATCTTTTGTTGAATACTGACATGATACCGTAGCTCTATACTCATCATTACCTTCTAAAGAATCTAAAACTTTATCTTTCATAGTGTCAAAAAAATTATCTAAAGAATCTATCATTTTATTAGGTAAAAAATCATTAACACTACCTTTTTCACTCCAAGGAGCAAAGTGGTAATCAACATTTCCATCGTAATCAACATAAAAGTCATTACTGATACGAGTAACACCATTACTTAATAAGATATAATGTAAAAGTTTAAATTTTTTTATAATTTCCGGGTTGTTAAATAATTCTTCCATAACAATAAATATCAATCATTAATTTCTAACTTCATGGTTTTAATCATCCATAAAGGTCTTTGTTTATTTTCTAATGCTAACACCCATTCTTTTCCAGACGGAATATATCCGTTACAATCTTCCATTACATGTTGTTCACCAACATAACGGGTGTATACAGTTTTTCCATCACTATTTTTGAATTCCGAACCAAACTTTTGTTCCATTTCAAAAATGCCCTCTGAATGATGGCGAAAAATTCTGTGTGATGAATGACCATACCATGATTTTGTATTATCAAACCATTCATGAATTTTAATATAATCTTCCCATTTTCCTCCGAATTTTTTTGCTGAGGATTTAGCGTGTACGATTGGATGTGGCATAATTTAGTGTTCTATAGATGTTGTTAATATATAATCCTCAGGAAGTGAAAGACTTTTGATAGTATGTAGGATAAGAATTTCCAGGCCTTCCGGAAAAAGTTCGATAGCGTATTCATAATTTGATGGGTATAATTTTACTGATAAAATGTTTTTTTTCTGACTAATTGAATGAGAAAATTCCGTAACTTTGATTTCGGAATTTTCACCAAACCATTGGTCGATGTCTTGTTTGTTTGTTTTATTTAAGACTTTTTCAAAAAAACTCTTTTTCATAATTATATATACAAAAGAAATATAAGATATTTATTGTTAAGATGAAAGTAAATTTATATGATAAATCTAGTGGACTTGGTTCTGAACAGATAAATGTTATTCAGGACTTCTTGAGATTTTGCCAAAAAAACTCTCCACTTAAGAAAGACATTGATATTCATCTTCTCGGTGAGCGTTTTGGCGGAATGTTTACCGGTGGTGAAATTCCTGGTAAAATTAAAGTCCTTGCAGTTGGAAGAATGTTAATTGACATTTTAAGGACTGTTGCTCACGATTGGGTTCACGAATTTGCTCGTCAAAGAAATATCAAGTTGCAAGGTTTTAATACCACATCTCAAGAAAACTTTGAAAACTCTGAAGCAGGAATTATGACACGTATGTATGAAAAAAGTAATCCGCAATTAACTGCGTTGTTGTATAATTAAGAAAGATTATGTATATTTGTCCTATGGATAGGGACTTTCAATGGATACGTAAGGTTATTGGTTCAATAACTCATTTTGGACAAATTCAATCTGCAGAAAATCTGATTGATTTATATGTTAAAAAGTATCAAGATTCTGAAGAATTAATAAAATATTCTTTGGACTTTGATTGTAGTATTGTTTTTTTAAATAAAAGTTTAATCAGTAAGAAAGCAATTTTTGAATTATGAAAGAAAAAATAAGTGATTTTATTTGGGAATATTTTAGAAATCCCGTTAGAAACTTTTCTACCTCTGTTGGTAATCTAATCAAGTGGTTTCCTGTGATTTGGAAAGACAGAGATTGGGATGACCATTATATTTTTGAGGTATTCAAGTTCAAGTTAGAGAAACAGGCTAAGTACATTAAAGAAAAAGGATTTCACACTAATTCAGACCTTGATGCTAAACGAATGATGTTGTGTGTCAAACTGATGGAAAAAGTTCAGGAAGAGTTTTATACAATGGAATATATGGACTATGAGGATAAAGATTTTTTCTTTGTTCCGACAGGTGATGATATTGAAGATGTATTGGGTGGTTATTATATGGAGACACGTTTAAAAAAAGAAAACTTAAATGACTTTTTCAAAAAATATCCATTGGTGTATAAGAAAATTGTTACCGATAAAAAATATCATATTTTTAAAATAGATAACGAGGACTTAACTTCATACGAGGTTAAATCAAGAATCGCTTTGAATATCGGAAGATACAATCACGAAAGAGCAAGAAAATTACTTTTCAAAACCTTGAGTGAAAATATTGAACGTTGGTGGAATTAACCGTTAATTTCTTCTTCAGTTGTCTCAGTAACTTCTTCTACCTTAGGTTCTTCTGTATTATCTTTAGATTTTCTATAACCTAAAAGACCTGCTCCGATTCCAACAAGGACTACTGATTGTGTTATAACGTCAATATCGTTGTTTAAAAACATTTTATCAACACAACCAACAAGGAATGTCAAACCTCCGATAAAAACGATGTAAAGACCCGCCGTTCCACTTCCTGATGTCTTTCCTGAGCTATTGGAAGTCATCTCTGAGAATGAAAACTGTTTAATGTTTCCGATTTGTTTTTTAATGTATTCTTTCATAATTATCTACCCTGTCCGTTATAAGGCTTAGTGTAATTTTTACTTCGTTTATTTGATGTAAATTTCTTTGATGATTTACCTGATTTTTTAACTCCGAAGGATAACTTCGTTGAACCTGTTGCTTTAGCTGCCATTATTTCATTTATTTAGCAATAAGTATATACGTTTTTTAAAATGACATATATTTATTAATAAAAATTATATTATGAAAAGACTTTTTGAAATTTCTTCTCAAGAAAAACAAAGAATATTGGAAATGCATGAAAGTGCTACCAAAAGAAATTATTTGAGTGAACAAAATCCTCAACCTGCGGCATCTAATATAAAAAGAACTTTTGTTTTAGATATTGAACCGAATGAATTTGGGTTGGATAAAAAAACCGCCAACACTTTCTTAACATTTGCCAGAGCTAGTTCACAATTTGTATTTAACAATGTGTATTATGCGTTAAGAAGAAGAGGAGAACTCCCTACGCAGCCTATGAATTGGAATGAAAGAAATTTATCTTGGTTAGCTTATGGGTTTAATATATCAATGGGTTATCCGTTTTTTTCTGAATATTCACCAACTAATCATGTATATGTTAGTAACTTTACTGAAACAGGTACTCAACCGAATATTACTAGTAAATGTAATATAAAATACCTTAATCCTAAAAAAACATTTAACTCTACAAATGCTGAAGTCGTAGTCCGAGGTGGTGCATTAGATTCGTTATATATTAACTCGTATAGTTTAGACGGAATGGTTGGTGGTCAATCAACTTCTCAAAAAATAGACACTGTTAAAATGACTGAATTACTTGATAAATTAATAACTCAAGAATCTTATAACGCAGCTTTTAAAAAATTATGGTCACCTAAATTAACTCCAAATAGTATAGTTTCAAATGACCAAATTAAAACTATTCAAAGTAGTTGGTTTTACGGATGGTTAAAAAGTAAATATGGTTCATCTCAACCAACAGGAGCACAACCAACAGGAGCAACACCAACAGGAGCGACACCAGCTAGATAATTACATACTAAATAAATAGATATAAAAAAAGGAGAGTTAAACTCTCCTTTTTTTATTTGTAGGTTACAATGTAATCGGTACCAAGTCTATTGATATCTTCATGAACATAATCCCATTTTCCATCGTGTGTTTGTAGTAAAACTATTGTGGAGAAAGTATCATTAGTTGATACCGTTTCAATAATTCTAACCATTGAATATTTTAAATCTTTAATCTGTACATCCGCAAACCCAACAGATTGTGTTCCCAATAGAATTAAGAAATTAATCATAAATTCATCTGAGTCAGTTAAAAACTGAGTTCCGCCCATTAAAAATGATAAACTTATTTTAGGTGTTGATAAATCAGGGACGTAAACAAATTCTCCATTGTTGAAAAAACTATTGAATTCATTAATACTAATTTCAGTGCAACCATGTAAAATTAATGATTTTTGAGTTCTTTCCGTCATTGGTAAGTATGGGATACCCAATGAGTCTAACACATAACTTGATGTTACATTTGGTGGAAAGTAGTATTCAATTTGTCCATTAACAACTAAACTTGTTAGAACAATTACTAAAGAAAGAAATAAGTTTTTCATAGGACTTGATTATTTAATTATTAATACAAATATATACAAAATATTCCTCTACACAAATATATTTATAAATAAAATGTTTTTTTATGAAAAAAATAGTTAAACTAACTGAATCAGATATTGTTAGATTAGTTAAGAAATTACTTAACGAGGATAAGAAAATCTTGAATGAGGATGAAAAAATTGCTAATTGGGTACCCGTTGGTTTAGTAAACCCTGAGACTCAGGGTTTAATAAGTATTGACGGTGTTGTATGGAAAGCAAAATTACGTAATCAAAACGGACTTAATGAATATTTGGTTATTAAAGGTTTATGGAGCTCCAACGGAGAAATCTGTATTGGTAATGATGATTGGGGTAAAAGTATCCCTTATCAATCATCATGGTGCCTTAATTATAATGACCAACAGGAATTTGCGGGTAAATGGTATGCGACCAAGGTAAATAATGATTCAAAGTTTACGGTAAAAGATGGTAAACTTGAGTTTATTAGAGAATATTAAATAAAATATTATAAATAAAATGAACTTTGTTCATAAACTTTAAACCCACGTTAATGGATAATGACAAAAATGAAACGAATTCTAAAGGAAAATGTTGCCACCTATTGCCTTATGCTCGCAATGTTTTTCAACCCACTAGGATTCGACATAATGTTCAAAGCAATTTTAGATTACACAAGTTCTTATTGGATTACCACAGGAATTTTTTACTGTATTTCAGCATTGTTCTTTGGGTTGTATTTCTTATTACGAAGTAAAAAATGAATATCAAAAAACTTATCAAAAAAGTTCTTACAGAATCGGTGGAAAAACCACTTATTTCAGAACACCTTAATTATCACATGACAAATGAAGTTCCATTGAATGATAATATCTTCAGATTTGGTTCTGAAGAATTCTTTAATGTTATTCAAGAAGCTCGTGAGTTATATTACGAAGGAATGGTTGAATTAAACGAAGATGATGTTGAACTTATTGAATCTGATTTTGGGACACAGGTTAGATTATCAAGTGGTAGAGTTATTTACTTGGATACCCCAATGGAAGAAGAATTTATTTCTGAGGCGGAACATAATGGTAAGAAAGTTGAACTTGGTAAACCAAGAAGAAATAGTGGTGGTGGAAAGAAATATGTTGTTTATGTTAAAAACCCATCAACAGGTAAAGTTAAGAAAATTTCATTTGGTGATGTTAAAGGTGGATTAACTGCTAAGGTATCTAATCCTAAAGCTCGTAAATCATTTGCCGCAAGACATCAGTGTTCTAAAAAGAAAGATAGATTAACTGCGGGGTACTGGGCATGTAGACTCAATCGCTTTGGTTACCTATGGGGCGGTAAAACTTATCCAGGATTTTGGTAATATGAAACCGTATAAAGATAGAAAACTAACAGAAACTTCAAAGATTAGAGTTTTTAAATCCAATGTTGATAGTGGTGAACTACAATGGCATCGTGATAGAGAAGATAGATTGATTGAAGTGGTACAAGGTGATGGATGGAAATTTCAAATGGATAATCAACTACCTATAGAGTTAACTGAAGGACAAGTATTATTAATCCCTGAAGGAACTTATCACAGAATATTCAGAGGAAAAACTGATTTGGAACTAAAGATTGATTTTATTTAGTAATCCTATCAACGATTAAATCCATAAGTCGTTTTAAGAAATTACCTGAAATTGTTATTAATCCAAATGCCGATAATGATTTAACCAACATTTCAGTATCTTTCATATCCCATATACCTTCAGAGACAGCGTCATATATCATTGGTATAATTGGAACCAAGAATGCATAACTTAACATATTTGTCACACTGAACGCAGATAAATTCAAACTCTTTAAAAAACCTGCCAAAACAGTTTTAAGTTGATTTGCTTTGATTGCTCCCAATTTAAATGGTTCTTCAAGTCCGTCTTCTTTAATCTTTTTAATAATTGATTTGGTAAAATTTCTTTCTTGAAAGAATATTACTGACGCAATACCGGCAGCAATCAATGATGAATCTTTTTCTGTTAACTCTGGTACTTGTCCATTTAACCATTGCATAATTGGGCCCATGAACCCTCCGATTGATGCTCCCCATGTGAGCATCATCTTTAAGTTTATTGAAACGTAAGTTTTTGTGTCTTCAACAATCTTTTTTGTTAGTTCCACACCATCTTCTTGAACTTCTTTTATCCTATCATTTATTGATTCAAGGATAATTTGCTTTTGAGATTCTTTAATTATATATTTCATTATATTTATAAATATATGAGTAAGAAATTAAATCCTGAACTTAAACCTGATGATAGAATTGTTGTCATTGAACTATTAGGTGAACCTCAATTATCTTTTGGTGATAGAGGAACTGTTAAAGGAATTCAAAAAGGACCTGGATTTGTTCAATATGTTGTTAAATGGGACAATGGGTCAAGTCTTTATTTATTGGATGAAGATAAATGGATGTATGAATCTGAGTTTGATGAAATGAGAGAAAGAAAAATGAAAAAAAATATTCAGGAAAATAAATCAACTGATTTAACACTACATGCGATGTTAGTAAAACATTTCAACATGTTGTATTTGAAAAAATATCTAAATAAATTAAGAGAGTCTAGTGTTGTTAATATTTTTGCATCCGCACCATATCTTTACATGGGTAAAGAAAGATTAGCTCACGAACACAAGTATAATGATACTAACGAAGCGTTTGATGAATTAGTTGATATGGCCGATAAGGCTCAAGGTGAAATGGTAAACGGAGTAATCAGTATAATTGAAGACGAAAATAAAGAAGTAACCGTAGAAAGAATTAATTCTTATTTAAAAAGATACGCTCCAAAAATTATTTCATTTTACGCAAATTACTTTTAAAGTAAAAACAAAGGATTTCTTTCACCGAAGTGTCCACCAACAATATTGTAGTAATAATATTCTAAAGCATCTTCATAAGACATATCTTTTTGTAATGACTCAAGTATTTTATCACGTGAATAAAGTATTCTCACACCATTACCAAACTCTTCAACAACTCCTGTAATACAATCATCAAATCCGTCTAATAGAATTGCACCTTCAGCTAATTCTTCAACTTCTTCTTTTGTCATTTGTTTTTGTATTCTTCTAATGTGATTCCTTCGGTGTCTTTATCACTAATCTTAACTTTAAAGTTAAATCCTCTCATGTATTTGGTGATAATGTCTTTTACTTCTTCTACGGTATCCCATTGAATACATCCTTCGTGTTCTTTTGAATATTCATTATCCACCAGGTAGTTAACAATTGTTCCACTTTGAAGTGTTAAAAATCCGTGAGCGTATCCTTTTGGGACATATACCGATTCACCTGATGTTAAGACGAATGTTTCTAATTTACCGAAGTCTTCACTGTCTTTATCTAAGTTGATAACAAAATCAATTACTTTTCCTTGAATAATGGAAACTAATTTGGATTGAGCCATTGGGTCATCTTGATAATGTAATCCACGAAATACAAATATATCGTCGTTTATGCTAATGTTTGATTGAACCCACTTGTCAGAAAGTTTAATTGGTGTAAAAGACCCACGATGGTCTTTAAAAACTGGTTGTAATAGTTGATAAGGTTTTTCCATGTGTAAAGTATAATAAATTAATATTATTCAATCAACCATATATTTATCTAGAAAACAATTATTATGAAACCATATTTTTTAGGTATTTCAGAGGAAGAAAAAAATTCAATTAAAGATAAACACAGAAAACCATATGATGGTTATGTCACTCGTGGATTTGACACACCAAAAGAACAAATACTTAATGTTGAGGATTTGGCTCAAGATAAAGGTGGTATTACCGTTAATAATAAAGGTGATGTTACCGAATATAAAAACACCAACATTAATCAAAAAATGAGAAAAGTTTGTGAACAATGTAGTGGATTATATGAAGGTGAAATGTGTGAACAGTGTTCATCTATGAGCGAAGGAGAGCAATGCGAACAGTGTGGTGGAGAAATGAAAGAGGGGGAACAATGTGAACAGTGTTCAAGTAAAAAATATACTATGGAAGAAATTGAAGAAGGTATTAAAATTAAATCAAAAGCTTCGTTAGTACAAGAACAAATCAATGAATCACTTAAGTGGTTTAAGAAAATTCTTTAAGGAAATGAAAATCAAAGAAATTGTTGATTACTATTATAATCCAAAATCTGAAATTATACAAGTTAGTTTTAGATTAAAAGAAGATGGTGAGGACGAGATAAGAGAACATGAATTTGAACTGGACTTTGTTGAGAAGTCCGGTTTTTTCATTTTGGAAAACTATAATTACGAATCAAGTGATTTTCCTATTATATACGAAGAAGATACTGACGAATTAATTATTGATGAAGAAGCGTTAGACGAAAGGGAATACGAAGTTGATAAAATTGAGTTAAAGGATTTTATGGATGAGTATTATAAATTAAATCCAAATAAAATTCCACCTTCCTTTTTATTCTAATATGTCATAGTCATAGTAAATGTTAATTCCATTTTATTATTGTTGGAATCTCTAAATCTACCTGTTTTAGAACGAATAATTAAATCTTCAAAACCATCTTGTACAATATCAAATGAGTATTGTATTCCATTAATCATTACCCAAAAAAATCCATTTCCTTGGTATTCAAAGTTAGTACAGGTATATGGGGATTTATCTTCAAAATAGTAATCACCCCACTGGTTCTCAACAATATTAAATCCCATATGTGTATTATTAAAACCTAATTTGGTAAAACCAACGGCAATTGTATCCATTGGAAAATTAGTATCGTTTAGAAATAGTGTATCACCAGGATATAATACATCTGTGTAAGAATCGGTTGAAACTGTGATAACATCAATTACATAGTTACCTGATAATGATGGGTAAGTAGGTTGTTCATATCTCTCACAAGATAAAAATGTTACTGATAATAATAGTAAATAAAGTAATTGTTTCATATATACAAATATAACTACACTTTTTTATCTAACCAAAGATATTTATAAAAAAATGACACAGGACGTTGACTATATAATTGATTTGCTTAAAAATCTGACTACCGATGGTAAAAAAGGTAAGAAAGATGAATTAGGTGAACAGGATGCTGCTAGCGGAGGTGGAGGAGGTGGTGGAAACACAAATAAAAGGGGGTCCAATTGGAATGAGCTTTATGTGACAACAAGAGGTAAAGCAAATCCTTTGGGTAAATCCGGCGAAAAATGGGATACAGGTATAAAACGTGGTTCCGCAAATCAAATTTGGTGAAAATGGATAAAGAACAAAAAGAATTATTAAATAAAATACTTCTTAATATGAAGTATAACAGTAGACAAACTTTGTCTGAAAATTATCACAATATCTACGAACAACAAATCGGATATGATTCTTACTTAGATAGAGAAGCTAACAAAGAAGATACAACAGACCGTAGTGGAGAATACCCAAATTATTGCTCATCACCTGATAAGGCAATTATGCCGCCTGATAATCCAGAAGGTGCTTCAGGTAAAGACGCATTGATTGATGGATTTTGTTATTATCGAGTTACACAAAATGGTGCATATTTTTTACCTCAAGACGCAAAACTTTATTTTTGGGACGAATCAGCAATTTATGAAGAGGTTGATGATTGGATTAATCGATATCCAAAACAAGACCCTGAGGTCACATATGAATGGATGTCAAGAATCGCATCTCAAGGAGCTGTGAGTGGATTTGACTGGGGTGGAAAGTACTACCATACAATGATAATATGGACAAGAGATGGGGTAAATCCTGATTATGATGCAAAATACGGAGCGACAAATTGGAAGTGGAATGGGTTTGCTTCTGGAAAAGAACGTCCGTATACATTCTACGAATCTCCAAAATGGGAGGATAGAAGAGGCGATTGGGATAGATTTACTGATGAGTGGGGAACTATGATTACTTTGGCGATTAGTACGGCAACAATCATTGCAAGTATGTTTTTACCAATAGGTCCATTATTAATTACTGCGGAATTATTAGTTGAAGTTGGTTTAGGTATTTGGATAGGTCAAAGAGAATATGAGAAAGGTAATAACGTAAGTGCAGTTTTTTCAGTTTTATTTGGATTACTACCTGCGTTAAAATATAGTAAGTATTTCAGAGGTGTTAATCCAAAATCATTCTCAACATTATCAAGAAAAATTGCAAATGAAGGTTTAACTTCACAATCAACACCTCAAAAATGGGCAAGATTTTACACTACATTAGATGAGGGTGAACAACTTGTATTTTCTCAAGCTCTGAAAATGGATGACGTTACAAAAGGTCTAATGATGAAAGAACTGAAAGAATTTTTAAGTAATCAAGAGTTTAAAAATATGTCTAAACATATGAGTTTATTAGCTAAAGCCGACCCATCGGTTCTTAAAGATATTCCATTTCTAAAAAGATTATGGGTAAGAGAATTGGGTACAGGTTTAGCAACTGTAGGGGCTAGTTTTTTAACTGATGGTCTGTTAGGTGATTATTTGAATGATAAACAAAAACAAGATTTTAAATGGGTTTACGCTCATATACCTGAATCATTACAAAAAGAAATGGTAATGAATATGTTATTTAATATCGAAAAATCTCCTGAGATTATGGATAACATTGCAAATGACCCAAAAATAATTGAGCTTAGGTCAAAAATTAGTCAAAGTGTTAATATTGATGTTAAACAATTAGCAAAAAAGGCTGATGAGTATTTTGCCCGAGAGTTAAAAGATAGTGTTAATAATGCTGGTGGGCAATATATAGAAATAGAAGGAGACGATACAAAAACTATTGACCCAAAACAGGAAAATTTAAATAAACTCCAAATTAAAAAAATGGAAAAAGAAGGTTGGGTTAAAGAAACGGATTTAAATATTATGGATTGGCCTGACAATTTAGATTCGACAAACGTAAAAAATATAAACGGAATAACATATATAAAAAAATGAAAACATTAAATGAAAGAAAATTAATTCGAGAAGAAATTAATAGAATTAATGAAATACTTGGAAATAAAAAAATTATATTAGAACAAGCACAATTTTTTAGAAAAGTTGGTGATGATGTAGTAGACTTATTTAATGATTTTGTCGGTAAAGCTTCGAAATTAAAAAACGAAGAGATTTGGTCTATTGGAGGTCAAAGAATTGGAAAAGAAATGTTCGAAACATTTGAACTTTTAGTTAGTGACCCCCAAATTTGGTCTATTTTAGAAGATGCTGATAAAAGAATGATTGCCAATATCATGAGAAGTGATACTACATATGTAAATAAATTATGGGATGAGTTTCTTAATGAATTTGATGATATTTTAGATAGTTCAGACGATTTTCTACTTAAAATTGCAAGGTTAAAAGAACAAACAGGTAAAACAACTCAACAAATTTTAGAAGAAATGTGGGGTGAATATCCTGACATTAATGTATATCTTTCATCACTATTATACAGAAAAGTTGATGATTCAATTAAAGTTTTACCTGAAATGGTTCAAAGAGCTAAAAAACCAAATTATTGGGTAGAACTTTATAATGATTATGAACCAGGATTTATGAAATTTCTAAGACAAAGTTTTATTGATGGAAATTTTAAAAAATCAGAAACACTTGTTAAAGAATTAGAAAAAGAATTAGATACAATTTCTTATAAATTAGTAGGTGAAAAAGGTGTTAGAAGTAAAATATCTGAAAATCTTGAAACATTGGTTAACAAATTGGCGGCAATGAAATTTTCATCAAGACAAGAAGTTGAACGAGTGTTTAAAAAATATTTAATAGATAATAAAATTGTTAAATCAACTGGTGAGGGGGATGAATTTGTTAATAGTCCTGAAATAAAACAATTATTGGCTGATAAATCGTTAAGTATACAAAAATCTTTATGGTTTCCAGTTGCTTCAAAATGGAGTGCATGGATTGAAGTTCTTAATTTAGTTAATCCTTACGCTTATTACAAGTTAGCCTTTCAAAATACTGATTTACTGGCTTCTGGTGCTAAACGATTTGCAAATGTTGTTCTTTGGAAGGACCCACAAGGTTGGAAAGAAGTACAAAGAAGTTATTTAAGAAGTGGTGTTGCTGGAAAGGCAATAGATAAACTATTAGGTTTAGCTCTTGTTAATTTTGGTATTATACCAATTTTAGCGGGTGTTTTTGATACGTTAATGGAAAACGAAGATATTAAAAAAATCGCTAAAGATTTTAAGGCATTAAAAGAATTATGTGCGACAGATGGTTTACCTCCGGAAATGTGTAATCAACTTAATAATCTGCAAGGAGAATTTATGACTGAAAAAGATTTTAAAGACCGTGTATTGGAAAATATGCCAATAGGTTTTGATAAGGGTTGGTGGAATCTTCTTGCAGGTACTTATGTTGATGATATTATAAAAAAGGGATATGATTTGACAGTAAGACTTATAACAGGTGGAGAAACAGCTGAAGAAGACTTTAGGAATTCGTTCCAAGGTTTAATAAATAGTAATAGAGAAGCGTTAGAGGCTGCCGGATGGGATTTTAATAAAACTCAAGACCAAAACATGGAGAGAATACTTTCAATTGCTAATGAACGTAGAGAAAATCAAAAAAAGATAATTAAATCGCCTGAAGGTTTTAAAGCTTGGGCCTTAGTAAATAGATATACTGTGGTAACTCCTTATGATAAGGAAACAGGCATAGGTAGTGCTTATAAAAATAGTGATGAAACTGAAACTCCTATAGATTTTCAATTTAAGGATGGTACATTTAAAGAATAATAAAGGTATTTATAAGATATGAGTTTAAATAACAAAATATTATTAGAAGAAAGTTCTTGTAAGGATGGTGGGTTCGTAAGAATTGCCGACGACTTCGTTGAAGATAAAAAAAAATTAGGTTGCCAAGTTAAACAATGTGAAAATGGATGGTATTATAAACCTGATAGTTGTAAACCAAAACCAAAACCTGTAAATCCAAAACCTGTAAATCCAAAAACAAAAGAGGATGATAAAACAAATGATATTACAGGATGTAAATGGAAGCCAAGTGATGGGATGTATTTTAAATGTAATAGTGGATGTGAAGAAATGGAATCAGGTGATGTTTTTAGAGATTATGTTAATAAACATTTTCCTGAAATTGCTAAAAAATATAAATTATCTTTAAAAGGTTCAAAAACTTTGGATTATTGTAATAGTACGATGAGTGCTGTTACATATCATGTTTATAATTCAGATGATTTTCCAGGTTTAAAAGGTAACACAATTGGTAAAATATATATTGATGGTATGCAACCCCCAAATTTTATAATGGATTGTGACCCTTGGCTAACTAATAATTATTTTATTAATGATTATAAGACGGATGAAGAAAGAGACCAAGCGGCATTTGAGATGATTGTTAGTTTTAATGATGAGTTTGATGTGTTTTTTGATAGAGTATATGTAAAACAATGTGACACTACAATTGATAATGATTTAGGATGGGCCGAAAAAAACAATAAAAAAGATTTACATAAAAATCCTGTTATTAAAATAGTTGCCGACTTAGAGCCATATGATGTAAAATGGTATGACTACTGGAGAAAAAGTTTAGTTAAAAAAGAGTCTGTGACGACACATTTAATTGAAAGAAAATTAAAAATTAAGAAAAAATTAAAAGAGATGAAAACGAATAAAACAATTTCTGAAAATATTAAAGAAAAATTAAAAATATCTAAATTGAACAAAAAAATAAGTTTAAAAGAAAATTCAAAATATTTCTTCAACGAGTCATATAGAAAGTTTTTTGATACCTACTTCAATAGTGGTGTTTTAAAGACATTAAATGAGTCAGAATTAGGTGATTTTGATATTGCATTTAATTCAGTATTTGGAGGGCATGAAGAAACTTTTATTGAAAAAGGTACACAATTTATTTTAAATAAATTACAAATTGACCCAAATTCAGAAATTGGTAAAAAAATTAGTGAGACATTTAAAAGTTTACCAAAAGAAGATGCTAAAAAAATGATTGACCCTCAATATGTTTCTGAAACTATTGTTTCGATTTTACCTGAAAGTTTTATTGAAATCAGTGACCCATCAGGTGATGGTTTGGAAACTATTGTTAGAAACACAATGGCTAAACTTGCGGCATCAAGAACAACTTTAGATGATTTAACACATCAGATATCTCAAAAGGTTAAACAATCATTGGAAGATTTAAAAAACACAACAATTGAAACTTCGACAGATATGAAAAAAAGTTACATTGAAAAATTAAAAAGTTCAATTACACAAGGTCTTTAAAAAGACTTTTGATACTCAGTCCAAATTTTTTGTAAAGATTGACCCACAGAATCCGAAAATATAGAAGGTTCTGTGGGTTTTTTCATTAACTTCATATTGGTCTCACTTAACAACTTGTCCCCTTTCTTCGAATTACACGTTATACAACACGTAACTAGGTTATCCCATGTGTTACCCCCACCTTTTGATTTAGGGACGATATGGTCGATTGTAAGGTCTTTTTTGTTTCCACAATAAACACAAGCGTTGTGGTCACGTCTCATGATTCTGTGACGATTAACACGAATACGTCTACGAGTGATTGAAACATAGTTTAAAAGTCTAATAATGACGGGTCTAACAAGTTTTATAATACCACATACGACAGGCTCGTCAGATGATTTAACAACCTCTGCCTTTCCTTTATAGACTAAATTAAAACCACGATTAAACGATGTTACATTTAAGGGACTATAATCTGAATTAAGAACTAATACTCCATTCATAATCACAAAGATATTAATAAAAATTTATTAGAACAAATTGAATTTACCAGTAAGTATTATTATACTTAAATTGTTATGTCAGAAAACAAAATACAAATATCAGAAAAATATAGAAATGATGTTAAGGGATTGACTCATGATAAACTTATATTAGTTCCTTTGGAGGTATTAGAGAGTATATGTGATTTTTATACATGGAAAGAATTTATGTCAAATCCAAACTTTATAGAAGAACAATCAACTCCAATCATTAAAAAGTATGATAAAGTGAAATTTTCGTTTGATGACGAATGGGATAATTATAGTGGAACACATTTTGGATATTAATTATGTTTGTAATCGTTAAATTTATAAAAAACAAAAAAGGAGTTGAGATGCCAGTCATCCTTCTAAACATCCACGATGAAATCTTGGAGTTTAATACCTATGAAGAAGCTGAAATAACAAAAGAATTATTTGAGAAAAATTCTGATTCAGGTCATAAGTATATTGTCAAAGAACTTTAATATTGTCACAAATTTAATCTATATTTGGGACATATGGTTCCGTGGTGAAAGGGATATCACAGTAGATTTCTAATCTTCTATTCTTGGTTCGAGTCCAAGCGGAACTACTATTGTTTTAAAAAGGGTAATTTTTTACCCTTTTTTATTTTTACTAATATTTATCAATTAGTGATATAAAAATTTAAAGAAAAAAACGGTGAAGGAAATTATACCAACAATTATTACATCAGTAACATCTATCATTATAGCATTAATTACCGCAGGGGTTTTTAACATGATGAAAGAAAAAAGAGCGAAACAAAACTCAAGAAACAAACTTTCACAACAAATAGAAACAGACGAAATTGTTCATTCTACGTTAAGAGAAATAAGAAGAAAATATAACGCAGATAGAATATATGTCATTCAATTTCATAATGGTGGTAATTTCTATACATCATCAGCAATGCAAAAAGCCTCAGTTACATATGAAAGATGTTCTGACGGACTTGAAAGAGTAACTGAAAAAATACAAAATGTATTTGTAAGTCACTATAATTGGTTGATTAAACAAACTATGGAGCACGGACTGTTTATTCACGATTGTGGGCATATTCCGGATATATCAACAAGAGCATTAATTAAAAAGTTTGGAACACAGTCTATGGTAGCATTACCAATTACGGATAGAGATAATCATTTAATTGCTCTTCTTTGTATGGATTGGGTATTCAGTGAGCATGTTGAAATATATTGTGAAAATGAGGAGTTTACAAAGAATTTCAAAGAAGAATTTAAAACTGATACTGAATCAGTTAAAAACTTTTTGATTTAGTAATCTAAATCAAAGTTTGGTCTATCGGCAGTTCCACCAACCCATCCTCCATTATCTACATCATAAAAATATTCGGTATTATATTGTAAACCCTCATCTGTCTCAACTTCTATTGCTGGTGGTAGTGCATATACTAATATAGTTTCATTTGTATCTTGATAATCTGTGATTATTTTAGAGTTAATTTCGTTATATCTTTCAAGTTTACTAACTTCTGATTTTAATTCTTGATTAATACTAAAATAAATGGTTAACTTTAATTCGTAGGCTTCATATTTTATTTGTTCACCTGAACCATCACATTCATCACAGGTTTCATCACCTGAACCCTCACATTCTTCACACGATTCTTCACCATCACCATCACAGTTACCACAGTTTAAATTTCCACTTCCATCACAATTTGCACACGTGTCACCTTCTTCATCTTCACCACTACCATTACAGTCATCACATTCTACTTCTCCATTACCATTACACGTGTTACAATCTGTGTTACCTCTACCATTACAGTATTCACAATCTTGTGAACCATTACCACTACATTCACTACATGTTTCCTGAACCTCATCATCAAATACATCGGCAATTGCGTAGGTAAACCCATCATTACTTAATTTCCATAATATTGATTCAAATTCTTTTTCACCATTATTAATGGCACCGATTAAAAATACCAATTTAACAAAATCCCATCCTTCTAACACGGACATCATTTGTTGATACGGGCCTTTACTGCTATTTAATTTTCTTGATATTTGGGCAACATTTGTATCTTTAATCGATAAAGATAACTTTTGTGCAATTTTAATTAATTTATTGTTTTCCATAATATTTATAAATATACAAAAAAATATATGAATAATATTAATGACCATAAAGAAGTTATTTCTGAAATTAAAAAATTAAGAAATGTTTTACTTGAATCAGAAGTTGATAAATCAACTCACGTTAACGCAAATGGTGTTAGAACACATTTAAATAGTTTAGGATATGCGCATAAATCGACAATTGATGAACTTGGTGATATCACTCCAGAATTAGCAAATGTGATAAAAAAAGTATCTTCAGCCTTTAAAAAAGAAATGCCTGAGTTAAATATAAGATTTGGTGCTGGAAATGATAGTTTTCATAAAAAGTCAAAAACCAGCCGACATCCTAAAGGTAATGCTAATGACATAGTTTTTTGGAAAAATAGAGAAAAGGATATTAAAAATTCTGACGATGAAACATTAGATAAAATATCAACTCTTTTGTGTGCAGCTAGACAATCTATTGACGGATTTACTTTTATTGATGAATATAGACACCCAACTCCAAATTCAACAGGGGACCATTACCATCTATCTTGGTCTGCGAATGGAAATGATGAAGTTCAGAGTACTCCTAATTTTTGTAGTTCAATACCTCAATCAAATTTAGCAAATTTTGAATTCCCTGAACCGATACCAGCTTGGGTTGATATGTCACAATCTGAGATAGATACACAAATTAATAAATTACTTGTTACATTTGGGGTTGAAGAAATTGCGGATATTAGTGGAGAATCTGATTGTGAAAAATATGTTAAAAGATTTATTGATAATTTTGGTGAAAAAAACATATTAAAGGCTGATAAATATTGTGACTATGAAATATTTGGTTATGAGGTTAAGGGTTTATCGGATGCAGCAAATGAAGTTCGTTTAGAAGTTAAAAAAGAAGAAGAACTAAAGAAGAAAAAAGAAGAAGAACTAAAGAAAAAAGAAGAGGAGTCTAAGAAAAAAGAAGAGGAAGATAAGAAAAAAGAAGAAGAAAAGGAATCAAGTTTAACTGAAGAACTAAAAAACTTTAAAAGATTTATAAAATAAAAAAAGGGACTGAAAAGTCCCTTTTTAATTGGTGGAGGTGCTGGGTTTCGAACCCAGGTCCAAAAATGTTTACGATAAAACACTACACGTTTAGGTCATTGTTTTTCTAAACAATCCGAAACTTCACAATTCCCTTATTTTATAGTGGTTCGGTTTACTGAGAACTAATCCTCCACTTTGTTCCTTTTCGGATAGAAACCACACCACGGTACAAGCTTCTGTTGCAAGGTTATATGCTCACCGACCCCGTTGTATACTAATCTTAGATTAGGCTACAGTTACTTCTTCAGTACGGATTAAACCGAGTGTAGAAAGTTTTGCAATTGTGTTGCCGTTTGTGTTTTAAACCAGTTTTACAGGGTTAGTTTAGCCCCGACGTGCGTTTTATAATAAATTCATTCCTGTCAAATCCAAAAACACCCCCATAAATCAAAGAACTATGTTGTAAAGATATAAATATATTCTTCTTTAACCAAGTATTTATTTAAAAAAAGTTTAATGAGTCAACTTTATCAGGCATTAAAAGATTTTACGGAAGGTTTAGTTACTGCAAATTTTGTTAGATACGAAGACGATGAGGATATTTTACGTATTACGAGAGTAAACGAAAAAAATCTTGGTAAGTCTTTGATTTATTTAACGTTTGATACTGAGGATTATGTTGACCTTTTCGCTAGAAATAGTGATGAAACTAATAACGGTTTTTTAATTAGAGTTGCCTTCCAAGGAGCGTATCACTCAGGTAATGTTTTTGTTGATGAATATTCTATGGATTATGATTGGGAAGAGGGGTATTTACTGAATAACTTTAATGATGAGAATTTAGATAAGGTTAAACAGATAGTAAAAATATTAAGGCCTAGTCTTTCTGTTGAAGATTTAAGAAACCATAATAATAAGGTTATGGAAATTTGTAAGTGGATAAAGAATGAATTCTCAGATGAAATAGGAACTATTATTTATGATTATACAAGTGAGTATGATGAAGCTTTGATTAAAGGATTAAAAGATTATGTAACAGCTAAGTTGTGTAACGTTTTAATTCCTGCAAATATCTTTGAGAAAAAATGTGCCAATCTATACATGACAACTGTTTCAATTATTTTAAATACTTGGGATAAATTTGGTGAGGACAAAGATGCCAAACTTTCAGATATGTTAAAAACAACTATTGACCAATTGGGGCTAGAGTTTGATGAAGATTTATATGAAGATTATTATGCATATTTTGACAATAAAAATTTTGATGATGAAGGTTTTAACAGAAGTGTTGGTTGGGAACTTGATAAAATCATAACTAAAATTGAGGATAGTGATAATTTTGATTCTTACCGTAAGAACTCTGATTTACGTGAAAAATTGTCAAATTTAAAGTATGGTGATATTGGTAAATGGTATGAATTTCCTCCACAAAAAACATTTGGTGAAAAAACACCAAACAAATTCATAATTCAAGATGTTGATGATGGAAAAATACTTATTACATATACCGATTATGAACGTAATGAATTTAACAAAACTGTTAAAATTGATTATGAAACTTTCTTAAATTTTTTATATCATCCTGAATTGTTTTAATGTAAAAATGGCTTATCTTTATAAGCTATGATAGAAAATGTTGATTTCTTAAAAAAGGTATTGTCAATACCAACAAAATCATTTAAAGAAGATTTAATGATTGAATTTTTGGTTGAATACTTAACCGAAAAAAAACACAATTTTAAAGTTGATGACTTTGGAAATGTTTATGTGACAAAAGGTGAGATAACCGAGGGTGAATCCTACCCTTGTATTGTTGCACATACCGATACAGTTCATAACATTGATACAATCAATATCCATGAAGAACAACTTAAAGACTCAAAAGGTAATCCAAGTTTATCACTTAAAGCATATAATGATTTGGGTAACCCAACAGGTATTGGTGGTGATGATAAGTGTGGAGTGTTTGCCTGTCTTCAGTTATTGGAAGTCTTTGATGTGATTAAAGTTGCTTTGTTTGTAACAGAAGAAGTTGGTTGTTTGGGTTCAAAAGAGGCCGACCCTGAATTTTTCAGTAATGTGGGTTATGCAATTCAGTTTGACGCTCCTCACGATTTTATGGTAACAGAATATTGTTATGGTGTTAAAGTTTTTGAAACGGATTCTGAATTTGAGTCAAAAGCTAAAAAAGTTCTTTCTGAAGGTATGTTGTCTGAACCTCAATATATGCAACACCCTTACACTGACGTTTGGCAACTTCGTAAGAAGTTTGACTTCTCTTGTATCAACTTCTCAATTGGTTATCACAACTATCACACACCAAATGAATATGTCGTTGTCCATGAAGTTTTTGCCGGTATGAATACAGGTAGAAAAATGGTTGAAGAACTTGGTAATCAGAAATACGAATTTATCCATAGGTCACAATTATATAATTTCTAAAAATAAAAAAGGGGGTTTATTCCCCCTTTTTCTTTCTTGTTCTTTTCACTTTTGGCGTTTTATCAGGTTGAACTTCAACCTCTGATATTGACACTTCCTCTTCATTAATTTCAATATTGTAGGTTTTATCCATTACAATTTTTTCACGTAATACTTCATCTGAAATGTAGTCTTCAATCTTTTCTTGGATTGCTCTCTTCAAAGGACGTGCTCCGTAAACATCATCAAACCCTACTTTTGAAACAAAGTCAATTACCGATTGACCGAAGTTAATGTTATATCCCAATTTTGATAAACGAGATTTTAATTTGTTAACCTCAACCAAAACAATCTTTTGGATATCGTCATTTTGAAGTGTGTTGAATACAATTACTTCATCCAAACGATTGATAAACTCAGGTGCGAAGTGGTTCTTCAATTCTTTATTTAACATTGTTTTCTTAAGTTCTTCGTTGGTATAAACATTACCTGTCTTACTAAACCCAACACCTGCTCCAAACTCTTGCATCTTTTTCACCCCAAGATTTGATGTCATAATGATTAGACAGTTCTTGAAATTGATTTTTCTTCCAAAACTATCCGTCATATAACCTTCATCCAATAGTTGAAGTAATGCTGAGAATATATCTTTGTGAGCCTTCTCAACCTCGTCAAATAAT